>OCTW013427828.1_pt1 | contig 122488 bp, 151 predicted proteins | sample 1539671 | NCBI WGS metagenome assembly OCTW01 (sample SAMN02144230, study PRJEB22623) | gut metagenome | biome: sheep rumen | host: Ovis aries | place: New Zealand | reverse complement strand
CCGCCCTCCACGCACTCTTCACCCACAACTGACTCGGCAGCCACGTCTCCGCGACCGCCATCAGTGCCGTCAGCAGCACAGCCCCCTCGTGCGCCGCCTCGCAGTCCTCCTTCATCCACCTCGCACTCATCGACATCAGGTTCTGCGCCTTCGCCATCGGCCTGTCCGTCAACGCCAGCAGCCGCTCCCCAGCCGTACGCAACCACTCCCCCACCCTCTTGCGGTACGCCTCGCGCTCCTGCGCCGTCATCGTCCTATAATCCTTCAGGTATTCACCCGTCGTCAGTTTCTTAATCATAAAGCCCTCAGTGTTTAGTTGTTCCGTATGCTGCGATATTATCGCAGCCTGCCATCCCGCCCTCCGGCAGCCTGTTATTGCTTCCCTTATATGGCAGCCCGTATTTCATATCGTCTTTGCGCTAACTCTTATTTTTCACTTTTCACTTTTCATTTTTTCACTTGCGCAGCACTGCCCGCCTCCCGGTACATCTTCGCCAATTCGTCCGGCAGCAGATCTCTCTTCAACATCTCCTTGGCCTGTGCTCCCAGTGCGATGTTGAGCAACTGCCACAGCAGCAGATGGTCTTCGTCTGTCATACGCTCCAGGGTCTGCAGTTTGTCGTTGATTCTGCACGCCAGTTTCCAGTTGTTGCTCTTCCCGAAGTACGTCATGCTGAACTGCAGTCTCACCCGCTCCATCTTCTTCTGAAATTTCTCCCTGTCAATCTGTTTCATAGTCGTAAAATTTAATTTGTGAAAATTTATGGTCAATTCGTGATAATTTGTGTGTAAGAAAAACCATTGCGTTCTCAGCGCCTCTGCGGTTACTTCTATTTTTCACTTTTCACTTTTCACTTTTCATTTTTCACTTTTCACTCAGAACCCCGTTTTGGCTTCTGCAATCATCTTCTCCAGTTCCCTCTTCTTCTCCATTATCGGCCCAAGCTCCACACGCGGCGCACCCTGGCACCACGCCCGGAAGTTCGGACAACCGTCCGACGACCCGAACGCCTCCATGTAATCACAGGTGTAGTCGTACCACCGCATCAGTTCCTCCTCCGGGAGGTCGTTCGTCAGATCCTCAATCATCGTCTGCATTCCGAAGGCATAGTCCCCGAACATACACGTGTCGCAGAACTCATCCACGAAATACGTGTCCCGGCCGTCCCACCTCGGCAGATCATGCTTCTCCGCGAACAGATTCACGACCTCCACCGCCGCCGCCCGCAGGCCCTCAATGGCCCGCAGCGCCAGCTCATGCTTCTTTCCCTTCTCAGTCACCTTATTCAATATTTAGTTTTAATGTTTGTTGTTTCTTTTCTGTTTTCGTATGCTGCGATATCATCGCAGCCCCTGCTACCCTCACGGTATAAATTCCCGTCCCCTGTCGTCCTCTCATGCCCTTTCCCTATCCAGCATCTCCTCCATCGCTCCTCCCATCGGAAGCCCGTCCTTGTGGCGCAGCTCGTTGATGCGGTCCTGTATAAACCACACCGCCTTCTCCAAGTCCTCGATCTCCTTCTCGAGCGGTGTCTTGTCCGCATCCTCTTTCAGCCCCGCCCGCCACAGGTACTTGATGGCGCTGCCAATACTGAAGCAGTAGTGCCTTGCAATCGTGATGCACTCCACCCCGCTCGGATGGCTCGTATAGTGAGCCGGATGATTCACGTTGTCTGCCATATTATTGCAATTATAGGGTTTTTTATCGTTTCTTCATACTTCTCTTAAATTCAGCCACCTGCGTTTTGTACCATTTCACCTGCTCCTCTAAATCCTTCACGCGCTCCGTCTTTAGAGACAACCCGGCGTCTAAGGCATCCTCACGCGATTTAGCCGCTCTAAGTTCATCTTGCAGCTTCTGTATGGCATCTTTACGAACCTTCAGTCCGCAGATTTCTGCCTTCATTTCTTGCACTTTCAGTTCCATCGCCGCTAATTTCGCTTTCGACTTTAGATATTCGTCGCTGAAATTATCTCCAAAGATGTTGTTCATTATCCATGCCAGATTATCAGCGGTACCGAGATTAGTCACCCGCTCCACCTGAAGCACTTCTGTCGTTGGAGAAGTACAGTACATGCGCCACAGGTTTAAGGCTTCATCCATCGACAGCGCAACCACTAATTGCCCGTTGATGCGAAACACCTGTACCTTTTCTAATTGTGCTAACATAACTATCGCCTTTTTAATTCTACATTAAACCCACCTTATTCGGCACGTCTTTTGTCTTTTCGTGCAATATACATATACCGCACTTTCAAGTCAAGGGCAATCGCGAGACTTAAAAATTGGGCATCTCCAATTCCACGCTTGGGTGCAGATACACCGCTCATTTTATGTTTTACAACACACTTTACTTAAATACTCATTTAATTATTTGCTCATTTGCTTATATAAGCATACCTTTGCACCAGCTACAACATTCTGACAGCCGAAAGCATATGCCGACATGTCCGGCAACACAAGACTGCGACCATCAAGTTTACTTGACTGGGTGCAGCGTGTCGGAGCATCAGGCAAGACCTGTTATGCCGAGGCAAAAGAAATGTCGAACCGCGAGAAACGATGTTCAACATTTTATAAATTATTATTATGGCAAAAAAGCAACGGACACACCAGCTGCGTCACATCGTAGCCGTGTCAAACAACAAAGGCGGAGCCGGCAAGACCAGCACCGTCCTGAACCTCGCATCGGCCATCAGCCGACGCATTGAAGGTTACAGAGTCCTCGTCATCGACTGCGACCCGCAGCGCAACCTCTCCTACTTCCTCGGTTGGGACGACCGCCGCGAACTGGAAGGATTCCCCACCCTCTACACAGCCCTGTGCAACGAACAACAGGGGCTTCCCGTCTATCGTGCCGACAACGGTCTATACTACACTCCCGCATCCGTCAATCTGAACGGTATCGACGCCATCCTCTCCCTGCGCCCCAACCCCAGCAAAGCGCTGAAGGAAATCCTTTCACGACCAATCGACAACCGCACAGGAGAAGAGTTGCCATCAATCATTTCCTCCCCTATGGGGGGAGGCCAGGAAGGGGTTGCCTTTGACTTCATCTTCATTGACACCCAGCCCGCCATGTCGCGCATGACCTATAACGCCCTCTACGCCGCAGACGGCTACATCATCCCCACAGAACTGGAAGAGGCCAGCGTCAAGGGTATGGCCAACATCGCCGTAGCCGCAGGCAAGGTGGGAGCCGACACGGGCAACCTCACCATCCACGGCATCCTCATTACCAAACTCGATGCCAAACTGCGCTCCGCCAAACTCTACGAGCCGCAAATCCGCCAGTCATTCCGCGAGACCTTCCAGACGGCCATCCGCCGTTCCAAGGACATCATTGAGAGTCAGGCCCTGCGCGAAGACGTGTTCACCACCTACTCTGCCGGACGCGCCGCCGAAGACTATACCGCCCTCGCCACTGAGTACCTGAGGAAGTTCGCTTAAACAATCATTCAAGCATCTACTTATTTAATCACATGCGTATTTACTTATTTAATCATATACTCATATACTCATATACTTAAATGATTATATGCTCATGCAATCAGATAATTAAATAAACATCCAATTATATAAGTAGGTAAGTATGCAAGCATATAAGCAGATGAGAATAAATATTACGCTATAAAATCATTCAAGTAGATACCCATATAAGCATTTAAGCAAATACGCATATAAGCATATATGTAGATAAGTATATACTCATTCAAGTATTTAATCATTTAATTAAATAAGCATTATGGCAAAGAAAGACAAATTCAAACAGATGCAGCAGGGTGGGGTAGCACTTTCCTCCTTCCAGGCGCTCGCCGACCAGGCTGCCACCGTGGCCGCCATCGAACAACAGGCGACCACGCAACAGACACCAATCACCTCAGACGTATCATCCCCAGCCGACAATCCGAAGGAGGGGAAAGCCAAGCTGACCGTCACACCCGTAGCCACAAGGCAATCCGACGGGGAATGGCAACCCGTCCAGCAACCCAAATTCATGCGACTGCCTAATCCGCAGATACCACTGGAAGAGTACAACCTCGTCAGCCTCTATTGCTCCAGCCTCCCCAATATGACGCGACAGGACTTTGTAGAACTTGCCATCGTCGAAAAGCTCCACGCACTCGGACAACTCACCGACGACGGATTTACCGCACGCCAAACGGAAATACGCAACCGGCCTCTACGCGGACAAAGGAAGGGAACAAAACAAACACGCAAATAAACATCTACTCATACAATTATTTAAGCATTTAAGTAAATACACTATGCAACAGTATAGCCACGACTACACTCTGCCGCAGCAAGCTGACCAGCTCCTGCGCGAAGCCCAAGTGAAAATCAAGTGGAACAACTACTACGAGGCCGAAAAGCGCATAGGCGAAGCTCGTCAGCTCCTCCAGCAGTACCTCGCCCAGGACAATATGATCCCAGACGACGACATCTCCGACGGATGGGTACGCCACAGCGAAGCACAGACAGCACTCGAAGCCTTGCACAAGCAGGTGCACCACTATCAGGAGACACAGAAAACCATGAACGCCGTCGCCCGCGAAGTTGTCCGACGTTCCGAAGAGACACTGCGTGAGAACCAAGAACTGAAGACCAAGGTGGAAAAACACAAGCAAATCGACAGCAGCTACCTCACACAGCAGCTTGACGGCGCCGACCCCGACAATCCGCTCTACGGAAAAGTCGTCGTCCTCTCCGGCACCTTCGAGCAGATCCACATGGAACGCGAACAAGTGGCCGAAGCGATCCAGCGCCTCGGTGCCAAGCTCAACCGCAGCGTCTCGCGCACCATGCAGGTCTTCGTCATGGGAAACAAGGTAGGCCCCGCCAAACTCGCCGAAGTCGAAGCCCTCCGCGCCGAAGACCGTGACATCCGCATCATCAGCCAAATAGAGTTCAAAGAGATAGTTGACAAGTATCTCCGCACAGAATCCAACCGGTGACAAACTATCACCCCTTGCCCTTTGCCGTCCCTTTCGCCCCACCCGTCCTCCGTCACCCTTGCCGTCCCGTATGTTGCGATTGAGTCGCAACCCAGACTACAAAAATCGTAAAAGCTGTGATTCCATCGAAGCCATCACACCATCCGCCAGCCTGCCACCGCGCCGACTGGCGGTTTCCTTTTTCCCGCCAGAGCAGGGTAGGGAAGGGGTAGGGGGTTAGGTCGGGTGTAACATTTCCACAAGAAAGAACCGCCATCCAACCATGGTTCCAATCGGCGTTCCAAAAAAGAAAAGATGATTATCATTCTTTTTATATAGGAATAATACAGAAATATCAGTAATATATAGTATATAAGGCCGCATAACACATTGAAATGCAACTTATTAAACTCTCCTATCCCGTGGAAACGTGTCTTCAGTCCTGCGGAAACGTGTCTCTTATTTCGTGGAAACGTGTCTTCCATTCCTGTGAAAACGTGACATCTATCTTGCGGAAACGTGTCTTTATTCCTGCGGAAACGTGACGCTTATCGGTCTTTCCCGTGGAAACGTTACGCCTTTCTTGCGGAAAAGTGACCCATCAACCGTCACGTTTCCACGAGAAACAACATTGACTTACGCCTGCTTTTCTGTATATTCGGTGCCACCCTTTCTTGTGGAAACGTGACATTCTCACCTTCCTCTATCTTGTGATTTTAATACACTTTTTAAATTCCTATCTTGTGCAAATATAGCATAAAAAACGCAAAGCATTGAAAATAAACGCATCAAATATTATGTTTCTCAACATGTTTAATAAAGAAAATGGTAAATAGTAAATAGTCAAATCAAAAATTCTCCTTACCTTTGCGTCAGCTACAACAAAAAAATATCCTATTATGGCAAAACGAAACACCAAGGCACCCGTAGTCAAGGTACGTCAGGGTGACGACATTAGCATGGTCATCGTACCCATCGCCCTTTCCTTGGGCCGCTACGCCAGCAGCTCCACCACCAACTACGCCCTGCGCCTCCTGGTCTCAAAACTTCAGGGTGTCATGCAGCACCATCTCAAAGCCCAGTCGCAGAGCGGTTGCATGGACGATGGACAGATTGTCCTGGCCTTTGAGGAACAAGGCTTTGAGGTGGCAACGAAGACCACGCAGTTTGTCAACAAAGGCGAGTTCCTTTACACCGTATCCCTGAAGGATTTGGGTGTCGACCGCCAGCACTACGCCGAGTTCTTCGATGCCATCGTCCGTGCAGGAGAGTATCGCATCGAGTACGAGGGCGACGACCCTGAGCTGGGACACGGACTCACGTGGTACAACCTCTACAGGCCCATCCTTTGGAATTACCGCGAAGAGGAATACACCGACAAAAAAGGTAACGTTTCCACAAGATACGTCTCCACACAAGGCCCCAAGATCACCATCGCCATCGAGCCGCGCGCCGCGCACACCATCTACAACCCCGCCCGCCATGGCAAGAGCATCGACACCACAGGCGTCAAACTTCATGCCTACACCGAACGCATTCTCTACTTATTTGCCCCCTACTGGCAGCAATACACCCATATCGAAATCGACTGGATAGCACTGCGCCTGAAGATGCAGCTCGACGAGGACATTACGCCGCGTAGCCAACGTAAGATCGAGGTCGAGCGATGGGTACGCGAAGACGAACCCGGAGGGCGCAAGCGAGGCGTATATATCTCCACGGCACCCGGCACGGTCATCCGACAGACAGAGAAATATACAGACGGTCCCCACCGGGGCAAACCGCGCCCTGGGGGCTATCGCCGCACCTACGAGTCGTGGTCCGAGTTCCACCGCGAAGTCCTCGCCCCCACCATCGCCGACTTCAACGGCATGGCCGCCGTGGGCCGCGTGCCATTCACCTTCACTGCAGAGGTCGTCAAGCAGAGCATACCAGGCAAGAGCAACCGGCCCACGCCTGTCCGCGTCATCTTCGACCTCACCCTCACCGATGCCGGCCGCCAGTCCATGCAGAAGTCTGCAGAGACCTTGGAGCGCATCGAACTGAAGAAACACATCATGCAACGCCTCGGCATCCGTGAGAACTATGCCGCACGCCTTGTCAACGCCGAGCGCGTAGGACCCGCCACCTATGCCGACCTGCGCGCCAAGGTCGATGAGCTCCGTGCCCGTGTTGATGCCCGCGACTTTGCTAAATGCGATACGCTGCAGCAACTCATCGCAGCCGAGAAGGCCGTGAGACATACCATCCCAGGATCCGAAGAGCACGCCGCCACCGTCGCTGCCTTGGCGAAAGCACGCAAACGCTATGAACGCGAGATGCCTAAGTATCTCTTTGCCTGCCTGCAAGACTATATAAAGAATGATCTTGGTTTCTCCCCTGCCGAGGACGTCACAGCTTCCCACTCTCCCGTCTCCGCCTCCAGTGCGCCGAGCGGTTCCCCCGCTCGGAACGCCCCTGCCCACGAACCCACCCCCGAGCAGGCACGTCAGCTCGTGCAGGACGCCATCGGCGTGGCAGGGGAGAGGCCCCCACAATACGACTTCGCTGGCAACCGACTCACGCTCACCGCCGACGAGCAGCAGCAACTCAGCCGTTTCACTGCCGACCTCCAGACGCAGTACGCCGCCAGTCGCCCAACATTCGTACAGGACATTGTGCTGCAGCTCGTCATCCTCCGCGTCAACGACCGCAAGCGGTGCATCACCTTCGCCCTCACCAGCGGCTCCCACGTCACCCCGGAGCGCATCAACTACTACGTGCCCGGGCTCTACGCCCAGTTCGTCGCGACCTTTGATATCTACTTCGCCGGATTCCGCTTCGACTTCGAGTGAAGTCATTCCAGCAGCCCCATACCCTCCCCGCAGCCACCGAGCCCGTCGCATCAGCGGCGGGCTTTTTCCATCCGCATCGTGAAAAAAACTCCCCAGAATTATTAGAAAATGCCCATATTTATTAGAATTTCCCTCGTTCTAATAATTGTCTAATAAGGTATCTATCAGCACGTTAGCTAATTTTTCATTATTAGACTTTAATTTTGTCTAATGAATTATTACTCAGTGTGTTACGCCTTAAAATTCCACCAATTATTAGAAAACACCCATTTTTTGACCAAACTATATGAAAACATAAAAATATATATAAGAAATCTGCTACACATTCTTCAAGGCATCCGCGCGTCACTCCCCGCTCCCCTCTATAAGTAAAAAGACATTTACAAATAAAAGGAAATGGTTGATATATAGATAGTTATATATATAATATACATATTGCATAAATTTTTTTATTATACTTTTCATCTCAAAAATACCGCAAATATTGAAAATAATACATAATAACTACCTCAAAAACAGCAATTTGCGCAAAATTACGGCTCTAATAAAGCGCAAATATCCTAATATTTTTGCGCAGCTTTTTGCGCCATCGTGTGTAATAATCGGCTGAATGTTTGCACGTTACGCCTTTTTGCCGTACCTTTGTACTCGCTGATATTTATATAGGTAATTTCGTTCTTTCATTGTTTTAGATAATTTTGTCGCGCCGCAGTTCCTACCACATTCAAAACGCAGGTCCTCCCGTACTCTCCCGCCCTGCGTCTGCGCCGCGACCCCATAACATCGGGGCGTGTTCTCGTTATGCACGGCATCCTGACAGATGCCAAAAAGCACAGCCCCGATGTTTTCCTCTCCGCCGTGAGGCGATAAATTTCTTTACATTTGCCAGCGTCGTGATGACGCATAGAAAAAAGTTGAAAAACAATTAAGGGATAAATTTCTTCAGGTGTCGGTCTTTTGTTTGTTTGGACCGCTCCACCGCGCCGCCACCCTGTATGTTGTAGCTTTCATTACGGGTGGCGGTTTTTTGTTTTCGTACCGCCCTTGCGCCCGTCTTTTCATTACCTTTCATTCCGCCCTTGCGCCCCGTACCGCCCTTGCCTCCGTCTTTTCCGTCGCTATTTTATAGCGACACCAAATCTCAGCAATATGTACGAAGAATATCACTATCACCCAACCGACCCCGCGTCGCCCTTCCACCACCCCCAGTGGCCGCCAGCCGAACCGCCCGCCGACGACGGGCTGCCCGACCGCTGGAGTTGTCTCCTCACCATCCTCTCATGGATCATCATCGCCATCCTCCTCGTCATCCTTATGGCAAGCTGCCGATCCACGCGCACCGTCCTCGTTGAGTCGCGCGACAGCACCTCGACGCACGTCCATACGCACACCGTCTTCGTGCCCGACACCATCCTTGTGCCACTCCCGCCGCAGACCGTCTATCACGTCACGCCCGACACCGCCTCACACATCGAGAACGACTACGCCGCCTCCGATGCCGCCATCCGCGACGGCCTGCTCCATCATTCCCTCACCACTAAGCCCACGCCTGTGGCCGTAACCGTCCTGCACCGCGAGACCACCCGCGACAGCATCCAATACCGCGAGCGCCTGGTGCCGCAACCCTATCCCGTGGAAGTCGAAGTGCCGGCGCCCCTCACCCGCTGGCAGCAGCTACGCCTCTCACTCGCCAACATCATGCTCATCACCCTCGCCCTCGCCGCCGCCATCTGGGCCCTGAAGAAACGCGCCTGGTGGCTTAAAATATTCAGAAAGTTCAAAATGTAAGATGATTTAACACCGTTTAAGAAAAAAACTATGAAAGTCATCATCAACACCATCATCCCCTTCCGAGGTTTCCTGGCCATCACCCTGTGGCCCTTCATCTTCGTGCGCCGTGCCGCCGCGGCGCGCTTCACCCCCACTGCCTCCCGTCACGAACACATACACGGCCGCCAGCAACTGGAGATGCTTATCCTGCCCTTCTTCCTCTGGTATGGCATCGAATGGCTCTTCCGGCTCATCCGCCTGCGCGACAGTCACCGCGCCTACCGCGCCATCAGCTTCGAGGCCGAAGCCTATGTCAACGAGGCCGACACCGACTACCTCAGTCGCCGACGGCCCTACGCCTGGCTCCGCTACCTCTGAACGCAGCGTCATTTTTAGCTTTGCTGACTTTTGTCATTTTTCACTTTTAATTTTTAATTTTTCATTTCTCATTCCTCATTCGTCATTCGTCATTATGAAGACCCTCTCCCTCTCTGAACTGCGTCGCGTCGCCGAGCGCACGCGCCTGGTCAGTAAACAAGTTGACCAGCAGACAAGTAAACAAGTTGGCACAGCACAACCCACTCGTCCACCCGTCAACTCATCAACTCGTCAACTCGTCAACTCGTCAACTCGTCAACTTGTTAACTCATCAACTCGTCAACTCGTCCAGGTCCCCGAGCGCATCCCCTGGCGCGTCTGGTATGTCGCCGCCTCCAACGGCGACTGCATCCTCGGCGAAGAATGTGTCACCCTGGCCGTCGATACCGACGGCCCCGGAGCCTTCCCCTCACGCCTCGTGCAGTTCACCGCCAGCGGCCAGACACGCCGTCTCCGTGACTGCTGCATCCTCCGCGCCGACGACTTCCTGCTGAGGGTTTAAAAAAAAAGCTATACTTTTTTATATTAAAATCCCTACTTTTTTATATTAAAATCCTTACTTTTTAAAAAACAACGAATTAAACGAATTAATCGAATTATCGGCTGCGCATTGTCATCAATTATATTCGCGAAACCTGTTTAGCACTTCGCTCAGTAATTTGTAAAATTCGATATAATTCAAGTAAACCATAGGCAATGAAAAATTCGTTTAATTTGTGAAATTCGTAGTTCTAATATAACATCCGAAACTTGAAATCCTTGTTTTTTTAATTTTAATCATCAAGCCATGTTAGACTATTCAGTAGCGATGTTGGGCAACCCTGTCAAAAGTCAAGAGCCCAAGAAGGCCTATGCCTACCTCCAGAGTCGGTCACAGTTCGGCATCGACGAGATCGCCGACCACATGGTGTCGCACGGCTGCAACTACGACCGTGCCGACGTCGTGGCTATCATCATGAAGCTCGTCAGCTGCACACGCGAGCTGCTGTCCGACGGCTACCGCATCCAGCTCGGCGACCTCGGCAGCTTCCACCTCACCTGCAACAGCGAGGGCGCTGAGTCGCTGCGTGCCTTCACCCGCAGCAACATCAAGAGCATCAACGTGCGTTTCAAGCCCTCGAACCGTTTCACGCTCGAGCTCGGCAACATCACCCTCCACAAGGTGCCCACCCGCGCCTTCGCCGCTGCCGCCCTGGAGCTGCAGCTCAGCGGAGCCTCCATCGAAGACCTGGGCCTCGAATCCGCCGACGGCGACGACTCACAGCCTTAACCCAAGCCTCGGGCCTGTCCCTCAGCGCCCCGTCCCCTGGTGTGCATCGCGGACTCACCCGCGATGCCACCCCCTCTTTACCCTCGCCAATAGAGAAATAACAATGAGTGAAGAAACTGCCAAATAGTAAAATTGTACATAAATTGTAAATTGTAAATCGTTAAATAGTAAATCAAAATAATATGTTCTGCAGCATAAAATGCAAAAAAATACCGAAAATAATTTGCATAATAGAAATAAATGCCGTACCTTTGCCCTCGCTAACCAAATAAACTTAAACTGATGAATGATAATACATCAAAGGTGCAGGTATCGCAGGATACGCTTTATCAATATTTGATTGACCATGACGTGAAGCTGGCACGATTGGCGGAGCTTATGGGGGTAAGTGCAAGTTTGGTCAGTGCTTGCTTTAAACACAATAAAGGTGTTGATGGGCTCCCCAGGAACTTTACTGCAAAAGCTCTGCCCAAGCTCAATGCAGCTTTGGGTGAGTTCGCTGAATTGCTCCGTAGTCATGTGCTCACTTTTGGGAGCCCGGAAACGTTTACAAATCAACGTGGTAATACTTATGACCCCGCCTTGGTTGAGCCGATGAAGAGGGTTGGCGAGCTCATGAATATTACCGCCGTCACTACTCGATTGCTTGGATGGTCTAAAGACAGAAAAGAAAGCGTCCTTGTCTCTCCCAGTTCAAAGGTATATGGTTGTATCAGTCGCGAGGACGTAGACCGTATAAACGCAGAACTTCTCTCCGTTGCCGGGGTACTCTCCAGTTATGAGGTTGCTGCAATGGAGAGCCCTGACAAACAAGTGGATAAGCCCATAAAAACCAAGCAAGAAACGCCATTGCAGGAACTGAATCCATGGGACGACACCGCGCTCGACCTGCGCGAGCGTTTCCGCCTCTTCTACGAAGCTCACCCAGACGGCATCCTCTTCTTCCGAGTGGATTCCGCATACAAGGCAGCGCCCGACTACACCGTAGCTTTCGACCATGCCGACTTACTCGCAAAGGCTTTTCGCGAAGTGCATCCGTGGACTGACGTGGCTACCGGCATCACTACCGCCGTTATGGAAGAACCCACCTTCAACCGCGTCGCCTCTATGCTCACCGCCAACAGACAGCATTATGATGTCACGCCCATGTATGCCCAAGAATAGGTAAAACAATAGTTGGGAAATATATCCTTTTGTACGACAAAGGAGGGAAAGCAAACCGCTTTCCCTCCTTTGTTTTTTTACCCAACGATTGATAATAAATAGTTTCCTACACCCCAAATCTTTCTGGAAACACTTTCCTTACGCGAAGACGACCCCGCGCCTCGCACAAGAGTTCGGGTGGGTGCGCTGGGCGTGCCGTCGCTGCAAATATGCCCTGCTGCCTCTGCCCTGCTGCCTCTGCCCTGCTGCCTCTGCCCCGCTGCTGCCCTGCTGCTGCCCTGCTGCTGCCTTGCTGCTGCTGCCCAGGTGCTGCCCCGCTGCTGCCCAGGTGCTGCCCCGCTGCTGCCCTTTTTGATACATTACAATGTTCACGCGCGCGTATTGTGGTTCTCGGCGCTGTCTGCCCTGCTGTTGCAATTTTTAGGGCGTTTTCTGCCCAAAAATAGGCCGTTCACTTGATATAAATCAATTTTAAGCGTGAAAATACAAGGAAATGCCGCAAAAGTTTGGAGAAATACAAGAAAATGCCGTACCTTTGCAGCGTCAAAAGGAAACAAAGACGTTTCCAATGGCAAATAAGGGGATAAGTGAGGCACCCGCTCACCTTCTAACATTCTCACTTGATAGGATGTGTAAATAGCAAGTGAACTCAGGTTAATAAAAAGCGTTGTAAACGTCCCGCAGGCAGGCCGCAGTAAGGAGCAGGCACAAAGCGAAGGTTAAAAGCGTTTAACGGACTCGCTATCTTTGACATGATGGCATGGCATAACTACACGACTGGGTGTACTATGCCCGAAAAGTGAAGAGACGGGAACGGCTGGAAAGGGCGTCAAGTACGTTAGGGACGTACTCTATCCTTACGGATAGGTTGAAAGGCCACACCGAAAGCATAGCCCCATCACAATAGCGAAGCTATCCAGTGCGGAAGCACTATCTATGATAGTGGAGCGAAGAGCCGGAAGGTATGGTGTGAAGTCTTTAGAGTAGCTCGGGAAAGTGCAAAGCAGGGTCTGGTGTACCCTATCGGCAGCGAAGTATTGTCAAGGCGTAATAGTCACACAGTGATGAAGTGTGCCGAAAAATGTATGGTGCGAAGCAAAGTAACACTATCAACACCTGGAGGAGGGCTAAATGAACCTATTAGGCAGCATTGCAGCGGGTGCAAGTTCCCGCAGTGCCCACTATCGGCCTATCATGGCCAAACTATAACCAAATTTTTAACCTCAAAAAATTCAAAATTATGTTTACTATCAATGCAAAGTGCGCTCAGAGCGCAGAGACTATCAATGCTGCAAAGGCTATCCGTGACTTCAACAAGGCTCAAAAGAGCTTGTCGGCTGCTATCAAAGTGGCTAAAACCTTTTGGACGCTTCAGGGCGGAGCCTGCCGTGAAATCTTCGCAGCCTATGGCCTTACTGACGTCAAGGCTATGCAGCCCGAAGTGTGGAGCAAGCAGCTCAACGCAGGTATGTACGCAGAAGACGGCTCGTTCCTGCATTTCTCCATGCAAGCCGCAAAGGATGAAAACGGCGAGCCTATTGTCAAGAAGGGCAAGGCCGTCAAGGTGCTTGCGCTCGTACCCGTGAAGGGTTGGTCTGTCGCTATGCTCGCTGAAGTGCTGGAGCAAAGTGTGAACTATGATACCTTCTCCGCTATGCTCGGGAAGACTGCGGACGAACTTACGAAGAACCGCAAAGGCCAGGTATCGAAGGCGCAGAAGGCTCGCGCAAAAGAGCGTGCAGCCGAGAAGGCCGAGAAGGCCGCTATTGCAGCCGCAGAGAAGGCCGCAGAGCGTATGCGTAAGGCGCAAGAGGCTGCCGATGCTCTCGCAAGTGCTATCGAAGCTCACAAGGTGGATAGTGAAAAGGCTGCCCAGACACAACTGCGTGCCCTCAAGGCCAAGGTGCGCACCCTCACAAGCGAGTACAACAAGCTGGCCAAGAAAGCCGGTATTGCAGCGTAAAGGTGAGACTATGCCACAAATCATCATGCTACCGAAAGCGCGCAGAGCCGCAAAGCGGCCTGAGCCTACATACCCACTGCGTACCGTCAAAAAGTTCATAGTGGACTTTGCATGGGCGGTGCTGAAACTATCCGAAGTCCGAAAGGTCACAAAAGGTGAATTGCGGACTATCTTAAACGAAAGGCTGGCCAACCTATGACCAGCCTTTTTATGCGGTGTCCGTCTATCTATCAACCAAGAAAATAAGGAGAACAAATGGAAATCATCATCATCTGTGCTGCTATTGCAGCCATCCGCGCCCTCATGGGCCGCGACCGTTTCGAGGACGTCACGTCAAAGTACTTTGACAAATAGACCCCTCCCACCTCCCCGTCAGGGGATGCTTTTCTATCCTCAAAAAAACACTAACTAAAAAAATTCAAAAATTATGAAAGCTACAAAGAAAATGGCAAGCACCGCCAAGAAGCGTGCGCAGCGACTGACACAGAATCAGTGTATCATCATCGCCCTGGCATCAGTGGCAGTGTCTAACGGCATGGACGCCGCAGCGCGTGCCGCTATCAGCGACATGGCGCAGGACGAAGCCAAGAACATCAGTGTGAACTATACATGGGATCCCTTCGATGGACTCTATGCCTAAACTATGGAGGACAAGACTATGAGAGTAGATAGAACCGACAACCTGCACCCGCGTTTCTATGACGACGACGGGCGTGAGATCCGCATGGTGGACTACTACCGTGCGATTAACAAAAACAATAAGGAGGGCTGAACTATGGCGACTATCAGCAAAGTGCGTATCGTGCTCCCGACACGGGGACGCGAATACACCTATACCTACCCGTATGACATGAACGGCAACGCCGAAGAACGTGCCATGAGGGACTTCTATCGGCAGGAGTGCCCCGCGCTGTTTGCGCTGGCCGGGCAGTATTGCCCTATCAACGTACACACCTATGCCGACGATCGCGAGGTGGGCATGAGCCGCCTGTGCTATTGCGAAGGCCTGTGGCAGGTGTTCTTCGACGAGCCGGACGAGCGTCTGGACCCGTGGCACAAACGCTACGGACATTTCTCTATCTCGCTCTGCGAGCGTCGCTGGCGCGAGGATCAGCGTGAACTCAATGCAGCATGAACAAAAACTCAAAATCACTATGGCAAAACGTAAGGAATGGAAGCACGTTATCTTCTCGGACGATGCTTGCCAATATGACGACTACGAGAAGGCTTGGCGCGAGGATAATGGCCCAGCTAACTATCCCGACGGGGACGTGCCCGAATATACGTGGGAGATGTTCGGCGAAGACATCAACGACTGGCTGGACTGCGAGCGCATGAACCTGAACTGGCAGATAGGAGGCACTATCGTGGCCATCGCGAGTGTCGGGACGTGGCGCGGACGCAGGACGGGCTACAAGATTTTGGGCGACAAACTGAGCGACATCTTCAATATCTCGGAAGACTGCAACGAATACTATTGCGACCAGGACGACTGTCAGGCCGTATGCGCTCACCACGACGGCACGAACTACATCACCTATCGCGTGTTCCATGGCAGCGAAGATGAAATAGACGAGCTGCTGTACAATAGCGAGGACTTCGAGGCGGACGTGCGCAAGCGCAGTCACTCCCTCATGCCCTATATCGCCGACATCTTCGGCTGGAAGCGCGATCGCCGCATGAAACGCGACGATATGTGGAACCCGAACACATTCAAGAGTTATCAACCCTATAAAATGGCAGCATAAGACTATGACGAAACGTGAGAAACTGCGCCAGGCCTATCAGAAGCTGAAGGCTGGCTGGACGCTGCGCTATGGCTCTATGGCCGTGTGCTGGATTGACACCTGCGAGCGGTACGGCTCGCCATCCTACGGCAAGGAGTACATCTACTGGCAGAACTATGGAGGCTCTGCGGAGCGCGTAAGCATGAAGAATTTTCAATTCATCCTCGACGTGATATTCAAGGTGGCAGACTATTCCGCCTATACACTGGAGGACTAACTCTAAATCCTAAACAACATGGAAGAAATCAACATTTGCGTAAAAATTGTATTAGCAATCGTTCTCTATTGCATCGGCTTCTATGCCGTGTTGAGTGACGAAAAGTAATCAAGTAAAACTCAAAAATTCAAAAGTTATGAGCGTAATGATTTTACGGGACGTCAGCATGGGTAGTGTGCTGAAGACCCTGCAATCGCCTTCTATCCGCACGGGGAGGAGACACACTATCGACATGGGCACGGCTATGGGCCTACCCTTCCACAACCCTAACCACCTCTATGAGTACGACCGCCTGAGCGAGGCCGTGTGCCTATTCGTACAGCGGTGCATCTTCTTCAACAACGAGGCGCATCGTCTGCGCTATGGCGGCGAGGTGTGCGAGCCGATAACGAAGGAACATCTGGACGCACTCTATCAGATGGGCAAGGTGGTAAGCTATGCCCAGCTGTTCAAGACACTGGTGTGCATTGACTATAATGCCGACATTGAGGACTATATCCACATTGAGGACTACGAACTGCGAGACACATTCAAGGAGTGGAAAGCCACGATGGAACGACTGATTAACGCTGTGGCCTACGCTATCGCCTGGGAACAGACGGACGCGGAGGGCTGCGAGTGGGGATAAACACGAATTATCACGAATTTCAAAAACAGATACGACTATGGCACAAATAAATGGGACATTAACCCTTACGAGGGTGGGAGAGCACTGGATGGACGGTGGTCTCTATCAGGACGAAAAAGGTCGCTACTATGTGGACCACTTTTCCGCCGTGGAGAGCGGAAAGATAAACTCCGTGGACATTCTATGTCCGAGCGATGACCCCGATGGCGAACCTGACTATACGCTGACGGGCATCATCATCCTCACTAACCCGCCTACGGAACACGAGAAATTGTGTAAGCGTTACGAGTTCGAGATGATGATGCTGGCGCGACTGAAGAGCGACTGCGAGGGTTTCTTCTCGGAGGGCATGGACTGCCGCAAGGGCTATCCTCGCTATCTGTGGGCGGGGAGCGTACCGGGGCAGGTGCGTGCGCTGCGTGACTTCTACAGTAAGCTATCGGACGAAATCAAAGATGCCGCCTGTATGACAAAGGCGGAAATCGACGACTATTGCAAACGGCTGGAGGCATGGGCGCAGGATGAGTTCAGCAAGCCGAAGTACGACCCCGTACAGGCTACGCCCTACGAGAAGTATCACGGCATGGAAATCGTATTAGATGCGAGTCTCTATTACGAGGATGACGAGGGCCATCTGCAAAAGCCAGACCATATATGGTTCTCAAGCGACTTGCGCCGTTGGCATCAGGACGCGGACGAGACCCACGGACGAGCCTTCACTATCTATTTGAGTAAAAAAGGCGGCACGGTGCTGGCGCCTGTGTTTACGCTCAACTGTGGTCTCGGACTACCGCAACCGCGCTTCCGCCGCGATGACCTGTGCGATGTGTCGTGCAAAGTGGGCAAGGACGGATGGCGCACGAAACTCTACGACTTCTATCACGAATAGGGCAACGAGCAAAATGAAAAGTGAGAAGTGAAAAGTCTTGGTCGCTTCGCTCAAAATTGTAAGAAAATTGACCATAAAATTATATAATTTTTGAAATGAATTTTTGAATAATTTTGAGCGCAGCGACCCCAAACAAATAACCTATCAAAATTCAAAAGCATTATGACAGCGACAACTATCGCTATGCCACAGCGTCACGTGGCAAGGAGAAACAACATGAGTCAGACAACCTACAAGCCCTACGAGCCTATCGACATCCCTCTGGAGGACTTGTTGCTGAGCCGCGCTGATGAGAACGCGCTGATTGCGCCTATCTCGGACAACAACATCGACTTCGCCCCTATCAAGGAGGGTAAGAGTCGTGGTATCACGCTGGAGCAGTTGGCCGCAGGCTCGGACATCGAGGACCGAAACGGCGACCTCCTCAATGGTATGAACGCCTATACGCTCATCGGAAAGGTGGCGCAAATGGCGAAGAACTATCACGGCGAGGTGAAAATTACAGACCTCTTCGTGGCCGACAACGTGAACAAGGCGCAGGGCAACGGCATCGCTATTAACCGTGCCCTGAAGGAAGCCTACCAGGAGCGCACGGGCACCGACCGCATACCGTTTAAGGCGGCGACGTTCAACCGCGTCTTCTGCAATATAGAACTGAGCGGTCAGCATACCGACACCCATGTGGCGAATATCGTCGTGGCCACCAACCAACAAGGCTTGCAGGTCGCTATCGGAGCGCACTGCCACGCCTGCCGTAATCAGACTATCCTCGGAGCCTCGCACCTCGTGAGCAGCTATGGCAACCGCAAGCAGTTGAACCCGCAGGAGTTCCTGCAGGCGGTGGACCTGATGCTACAAGGCTATCGCTTCGTGGATGACATGGAGGCGCTGCGACGGATGCAGCAGTACGAGCTGAAGGACGAACACGTGCTGATGCTCATGGGCTATCTGCGCTACCTCTATGCGAAGTACAACAGCCGTGACGCTGCTATACGCTCTCAGGTGACGGGCAACTATGCCATCTATCCGATGGACGCAAGTCAGCTGAACCGACTGGACCAGACGATTGTGCAAACGGAGCGCGCCTTGCAGGGCAGACCGATGACCGTCTATGACATCTATCAGGGTGCGACGACTATCTACAAGGTGGCTCGGACGGATATGCCGAACATCTTGCCGCAGAACCTGGCGTTTGTCCAGACGCTGAATGAGGTGTTCGGACTGGGAATTTAACAACGAATTTCACGAATTTCACGAATTGACTATGGCAAACGTATTGAAAACCTATCGGGACTTGAAGAGCAAGCATCCCGACGCGCTGCTGCTGTTCCGCAACGGCGACTTCTACCAACTATTCAACGACGATGCCCGCGCTGCGGCGAAGGAGCTGAATCTGAACCTCGCCTATTTCCGTAACGACCCCACGACGGCTATGTGCTGCTTTCCGCACCAGGACCTCGACTGGTGCCTGCCCCGACTCATTCGAGCAGGGCATCGTGTCGCTATCTGCGATATGCCCGAACCTACAACGAAGCTCGTGCGCCGTGGCAGCGACGAGCTGACTACTACCGCCACAAACAACCGAAACAATAACCCTCAAACAACCGAAAATATGAAACTGAATCTTTCCAACACCAAGTCCGAGAACCAGAACGTGCAGAACGCACAAGTGAATAACATTGTTGTAGCCGCCAGCAAGCCTATGACCGCCGAGCAGTACAAAGAGGAGCCTATTCAGGACGCAGTGGCCGAGGAGATTACCGACGAACAACCTGCGCCCAAGCGTAAGGTGACGCTGAAGAAGAAGCAACCTATCAGCGAGGCACAGCCGGCACAGGTATCTACTCCCATCCCTACAAGGGAGGGGCAGGGGGAGGGTCTGCTTCCCCATGTGCAGTTCTCCACCTACACCACCAAGCGCGGCGACACAGCACCGCAGATCATCGGCTTCGGCGGAGAGGACGACCCGCGCTGGAAGGCGCACAAGGACGCCGGGCACAAGTGGGTGTCGGCATCGTATCGCCGCGACCTGAACGGCAACAAGGTGTATATCCTGCTGTTCGGTGTCCGCTACATGGACGTGGCCAAGGCCCTCTGCGGAGCGTACAACACCGCCGACGCGAACGCCTGGCACCGTGCCGAGGATGCTTGCATGGCTATCTATGAGCAAGCACAGCGCGATGGCAAGGCCCGCTGGGAAGAGAAGAAAGCGCAGTGGGCAGCCAAGAAGAATGAAGAACGAAGAGTGAAGAATGAAGAATCCCGTGCCGCCGAGAGTGCGGAGAAGCAGGTGGCGGCTATGCTGGAGAAACTGATGAAGGGCGAGGACGTGCCCGAGAACATCCTGAAGCATATCGACCCCGAAGTGCTGGCGAAGTTTACCAAGGCGGCGTGAGTGGCTAATTCATAATTAAATCAGTCTCGCAGAAATCGCGGATACACGCAGAACATTTCCGCTATTTCCGCTATTTCTGCGGGACAAAAACAAGAAACGAACTATGAAATCAGAGCGACTTCATCAAGTGAGAGAGGCGTGCAAGGAACAACTGCTTGACACGCTGATGACGCTGGTGCGTGAGAACGGCGACGACTATAACGACTATTACCGCGACGAGCACGGCATAGAGGAGGACGAGGGCTACACCATCATAAAGGTGTTTGACATTGCCAGAATCGGATGTGCCTTTGCCTTGCCTCTGAGATGGGCGGACGGCATTGAGGGTGACATAGACCCCACGCCAGAGGACTTGTCGGACGAGTTCGGGCACCACGCTTTCTGGTCGCTCTACATCGAGCGTGACGAGACGGGATATGAGACGCTGATGCTCTATCAGTTCTTCAACAGCGGTGTGAACTGGCAGGGTGAAATGGCTGAACCTGCCCACCAGCCGGCATCGGAAATGTCGCTGGCTGAACTGGACTATCTGACACAGGCTATCTACTGGCACCTGCGCAGGGATGTGGAGAAAGTGAATGAGTAAAACAACGGATTTAACGGATTAAGCGGAACTATGAATACAAGAAACGATTGGGAGGCCACCCTGCAAATGGCTAACGAGGACCTGAAGCAGTACGGAATGGAGATTATCGTCCGTCCCGACGGGCCGGGCGTGGAAGTGGACGATGCCTACTATTCCGTCTTCATCAAGGAGGGCGACAAGGAGGAAGAAATCTTCGCCGACAACTATTATGAGCATGAGCTGGGCGAGGTGGTGAACGAAGCCTGGGCACATGCCAGGGTGAAAGCGAAGGCGAAGCAGCAGACCGTCTATGTGGTGACGTTCCTGAACGACTGCGAGTGGGAACTGCCTAACGTATCTGTGAATGTGTTCGGCACGGAAGAGGAAGCTCGCAAGTGTCTGGACGAAGAATGGCAGACGCTGACCGCATCGAAGGAATACGACGAGGTTGTGAGCATAAAGAACGATGATGATTTCCTCTTCGAGGACCACTGCGCCAACCGAACTTACGGAGAGATTAAGGAGAAGGAAGTGAAATAATCTGTGCTATCTGTGTGGGAAAATGACCACAGATGGCACGGATGTCACGGAAAAAGAATTATCTTTGCATCGTGAAACTATCCCGCAGCGGCACAGACCTACCGCTTTGATGCGACTGCGGGAACTATTATGTTGCTAAACATAACTTTTGAATTTTGAGTGTGGGCTGCTGCGTCGTGATGATGCGGCAGTCCTTTTTCTAAGACTATTCACCCCCAAACATATACGACTATGATAAAGACAAACAAAATGTGGCACTTCGAGAGCCACGACGAAATGCGTGCCTATATGGCACAGGGATGGCCCGCAGAGGTCTATCTGACAACGCTGAAGCGTGTAGCCGTTCGCGGCGAGCAGGTCGTCACCGACGTGCCGGAAGGCGTGACCATCGAGAAGGTGCAGGAATCGGAGCGTAAGGAGGGCAGGGTGTTCCCCGCCGAGGAATTGTGGCGAGTGCGCCGCGTGCTCGGCAGCATCGACGACTATCCCGCCGAGGACTTCGCCGTGCGGCATCAGTTTGAGCGGCACGTCATTCATGCCGGCACGATGCTGGATGGTCTCTATCAGGCTGGCGAGCACCTGGCAGCCCGCGCCAAGGCGAATGGACTTGATGGGCGTGACACCTTCACGGCCAAGGAGGTGTGCAACTTTACGCGCAAAGGCTCCCTGACCGTGGAATGGCCGGAGAGCGACGTAGAGACGATGTACACCGTGGAAACGCCCACGGGGCGCTATCAGGCGTCGGACTTCTCGCTGTTCGAGGTTATAGCCCGTGCGGAGAAGGCCGAGGGCGTTGGTGCAGCTCGTCAGCGGCGGTTCACCTTCGCCACAGAGGTACGGGAGGGGCGCACTACAGCGGCTCGCTTCACCTTCGAGGCCGACAAGGCGCTGTCGCCGTTGCGCCGCTGCTGGGATGATGATCAGTCGCGGGTCACGATGTGTTACCCTGCCTTGGACACCAAGGCACACACCATCGTATGTACAAACGGAAAGATCCTGATAGCCCACAAGCTTAAGGGCTATACCGCCGAGGTGACGAGCGAGCTGCTATGGGACATCGTGAACCTGCCGCGCGAGGTCGCTCAGATGAAGGGCACGGTGACAGTGGAGGTGGAGCTCTCCGACTATCGCGAATACGCTAAAAGCTACGCTTCCATGACAATCACGGCTCAGGACGGCACAGGGAAGCGCGGCGTGGTGGTGCAGGAACGGCGATTCCCGAACTGGCAGAGCGTGATACCTCGTACCGTGGGCAGGGCTGTCACCTTCGACGCAAAGGCCATGGCGAAGGCCGTGAAGCAAGTGATGCCACAGCTCAACAGCGCGTCGCATTATATGTACATGACAGCGCGCCGGGGTGCCGAAACTATCACACTGAGTGGCGAGGACGTAGATTTCTCGCAGAGCGCAACCGCCCAGGTCCCCGTGGAGAGAGGTGTGGCCTGCGGAGTGTTTACGGCGCTGAATGCACAGCTGACGTTGGCGATGCTGGCCTTCCAACCCACGCAGATGCACTATACCGAACAATCCCGTGCGGTGGTGTTCCGCAATGCCGAAACAATAGGCCTTATGATGCCTATGTGTCGCGACGATAAGCCGGAAAGCGCCGACTACTACCCGGCGGCCAACGAGATGGACACTATAGACATCGAGGCATGGCTGGCGGAAAGCACGGAGACCAAAGCACAGGCTGCGCCGAAGCGCGGCGGGCGCAAGTGCAGCGCAAAAGGGGCGGCGCTGGCAGAACCAACCGCCGCACTGAAGGCCAAGGTGGTTGTGAAATCGACTTCACAACCAAAGCCAGTGCCTATTAAGGCAGAACCTGCCGCTCCGCTATCCATCGCCGACCGCCTGCGCGAGGCCCTGCGGGCACGACTGGCAGCGTGAAAGCCCCCGAGCCCCCTAAAGGGGAGCGTTGGGAATGATGAGTGAAGAATGAAATGGTAAATGGTAAATCGTCAAATTGTAAATAAAGTCATGGCACGAATTGACTATCTGGAAGTGGCGGACAAACTGAACGCCACGCTGCCGCACGACGGCGACAAGTACGCTAAGATTTATGTCTGGCAGCATCGTATCGACCGAAAACTGTACGGCGTGGAAATGATTGTCAGTGGCAAGCACTACGACGTGGCTGTGGATATCCCACGCCGTGAGGTTATCCCCAATGTGTATAAGGCACACAAGCTGGCTGTGCAACGACTGGAAGCGTAGGGTAGGGATGGGCTTCTTGCTCAGGCAGGCGTCACCCTTGCGGGATGCCGAGCGCGCCCAGAAATTCTATAAAATTCAATATAAAATTCTATAAATAATTTCCCGCCAACGGCGGCAGTTATATAATTTCTGCCCGTAAGGGCATCATAAAGCTCAATCACTATGGCAACAATGACATTGGCACAGGCCGCACGCCAGATGGAAGAGGGCGGCACACAGATTAAGGTCGGGCACTTCGATACGTTTGCCGATTTCATGTCTTACTTCGAGCGGCACTATAAGCCAACGCTGGAACGCTGGCAACAAGGTGACTGCGATCGCCTGATGGGTTTCTTTATCGACGACATGCTGAGTGCGTTCAGCGAGAGCGATAACTAAACTACTAATTACACGAATTACGACTATGACTATTCACAAATCCACAGAAAATGGAATCATCTGGAAGCTGGATGCCGATGACAAGCAACGCGGTTCTACGGACAATGATTTCATGATGGGGAACGGACACTTCATCATCTATGGCAACAATCCGCGTGCTATGGACGCAGAAATAGCACGCATCGCAAGCATCAAAAAACCGATTATTCTCTAATTCTCTAATTCTTGATAATTATGGAAAAGATGAACAAACAACAGACTATTCAGTATCTGACCGATCTGATGGCCACTATTCAGGCAGCGTACTTCAAGGGACGCATGGAAGGGCATACGCTGTGGGTGCATGAGAGAATGGACGACAGCGCGGCTATCAGCATCGACCTCTATCACTTCGGTGGCGATGGCAAGCCGGTATGCGACGGACTGAAACCATGTACCGTCACTTTCGATGACGGTTCGCAAGACACGGGCTGGCTCTACTGCATGTGCTACGATTCCGACGATGTGACGCCGCTGACTTTCATTTTTGAAAGCGATGCAGTTGGTGACATCACCTTTGACGCAGAGGACATCCAGGAAGATGTGCTGCGTAACATTGCCGCATGGCTGGAGAAGGCTATGCACCCCATATCGCAAAAGGAGAAGAAAATCATGGCGCTGTGCTCCTACGACGAGGACGAGCGCGACCACGGAGTTCTCCTGGCTGTAAGCCGCGAGAAATTCAAGAACGACCCAGCCGCAGTACGCAAGGCTATTCGTGAGAAGTTCACGCCTTGCTGTGACGAGGACGAGCAGGAGCTAAAGGAGTGCATCGACGACCTCATGCAGGAGCAGAGCGGCTACTACGGCATCGAATACTACTGGAAGGAGCTGCCGGTATTGCTCTAAACTACGAATTGTACGAATTAAACGAATTATGGCTATGACACAGAAAGAATACATCGAGAGCGTAAACGCTGCCAAGCAGCACAGTTATGAATACTATGTTTTGAGTCGGCCGGCTATCAGCGACGCAGAGTTTGATGCTCTGGTAGGTCGCATCGAGCAGACCGAGCAGGAGCATCCCGAGTGGACGCTGGCGGACTCTCCAACACAGTGCGTCGGCAGCGACCTTGCCGACAATGGGCGTCGGCTCATCAGACATCGCACACCGATGCTGTCTTGCCAGAAGGCGCAGACGCCGGATGCCGTGCAGAAATGGTGTGCCACGACCGAGCCTAAGCTGCTGCGTGTTGGTGGTGGCTATGGCTATGTGACGGAATGGAAGATGGACGGCATCAGTTGCTCGCTGGTCTATCAGGATGGTCAACTCGTCAGCGCTGCCACCCGTGGCGACAAGATGCAGGGTCAGGACATCTTGCAGCACGTCGGCATGATGCAGAGCGTGCCGCAGCGCATCAACCTCTGCGGACGTGTGGAGGTGCGCGGAGAAGTCGTCTGCCCGAAGGCGGAACTGAGCCGTCTGGTGGCCGACTATAAAGACTGCCGCAGTGCCGCCAGTGGCCTGTGCAATCAGATGTCACCAACGAGCGACAACGCCCGGCTGGTGTTTGTGGCATGGGAGGTGCTGGCTGACTATTTCGACACCTCGGAAACGGGGAGCATGAAGTTGGCCGAGTCGATGGGCTTCACCTGCAACTATCGCTATGCGGATGACAGCGAGGCACTGTCTGAACTATTGAAACAATATGAACAGGAACGTGAGTCGCTGCCGTACCCGACAGATGGTGTGGTTATCAAAGTGAACAATCGTGTTGCAGGTGCCGCCCTCGGACGAACTGAGCATCACCCTAAGTCGAGCATTGCCTATAAGTTTGCCGCACAGACCACTGAGACCCGCGTCTGTCGCATCGAGATAACGGTGGGTGCAACGGGTCGCCGCACGCCTGTGGCATGGTTGGAGCCGGTGACTATCCTCGGTCGCCGTGTGGAGAAGACCAGTCTGGGCAGCGAGGCGAAGATGCAGGAGCTGGGTGTGACGGAGGGTTGTACCGTAGAGGTGGGATTGAGCAACGATGTGACGCCGAAGATTTATCGCGTCACTGCCGCCGCCCCTGTCGAGGTGAAACCAGTGGAGCAAACCGTGAAGAAGGCAGAGCCTGCTATGCCGAAGGCTGTTATCGCCAAGGCTCCCGTGGACAGACTGAACATTGTTATCAGTGGGTGTTTCACCGCCTCTGCGGTGGATGGCTACGGTCGCGATGCCGCCAGACGCTATATCGTCAATGCTGGACACAAGGTTTGCTCTGAACTGAGCAGCAATACAGACTACCTGTGCATCGGCACCGCCAACGTGCCGGGCAGGGGCGTAGGTCCCTCGAAACTGCAGAAGGCGAAGGCTATGGGCATTCCCGTGGTCACGCTGGACCAGTTGCAGGCAGTGCTCGACGAAGCATAAGGGATTGCTCCGCAAGAAATCGAACAAAATCTAATTCAAAATCTAACAAAACTCAAATCACTATGGAAAGTTATATTAAAATGAAAGCAACCGAAGAGCAGGCTATTATTTTTAGTGAACTCTGCTGTGTAAAACGGTGCGAATGGATTAAGTGGCTCAACGATGGAAAACGTCGAAACCTCTACGACGTAATGCTTAGACACGCCGAAGATATGGGCAAACTGCGAGGCACTTATACGGTAGAAACTCTGTTGAAAAAATGCAAGGCTGATGCAGAGATAAACCTGCCTGGTAATATACGGAGAAGGGTTAAGGAAATTGTTGATGTACTATCATTTCTCGGGCAGAAGAAAAGACTGGCCGATGAGCTCAACGCTGCCCTGCAAGAGTATGGACTGAAAGTACAGGCAGCCTAACCCATCAAAATGATATAAATTAAAGCTCAAAATCACAAGCGTTATGGAACAGAAAAAATCAAAACTTATCCTTTGGACTGAGGGAGTATCAGGCACAGGAATTAGACTGAAAGGTAATCAAGGTTTGGTGAAAGTTTGTGTTGATAGTGGAGAAATCACATTCGATGCTTTCGATGGACTTGGAACTGAGTACAAGCGACGTGAAGAAACTGAGATTGCTATTAGAAGCAATGGCGGTCAGGGTGATGTTATATTTAAGGGTACGTTTGCGGCTCTTGAAAAACGTCTGAATGTCCGCCGTAAGTATGGCATGACGCAGAAGGAAATACGTGACGAGATAGCAGAGTTTACAGGCGACAAGAAGGGCGAGGCGATGAGAAAGGCTAAAATCTTTGCTGCCAACATCTGTATCAGTCATGTATCAGACATCCAGCTTAACTTTGGATGGCGCAACTTCGGTGACGGAAAGAAGAAGGAAGACCGCAACTGGCTCGAGTTCAGATGGACCGACCTTGAAGGTGATAGCGACACTTTTAGTATTATTGAATGAGATTTGTCGAACAATAAAAATTCAAAATCACTATGAACTTATTTACGAATAACCCCGATTTCTATCCTACGCCTAAGGAGGTTATCGAGCAGATGATGATGGGCGAAGACGTGGCTGGCAAGATTATCCTGGAACCGAGCGCCGGTAGCGGAAACATTGTTGACTGGCTGAAGGAGAACGGTGCGGCGGAGGTGATTGCTTGCGAGAACGACCCGCATTGTAGGAAACTATTGGCTGACAAGTGTCGGTTGGTGGCAGACGACTTCCTGACGGTAACGAGCGAGCAGGTGAGTCACGTGGATATGATTGTGATGAACCCGCCCTTCTCGAAGGGTGTCGAGCATATACTACACGCTTTCGAGATTGCACCTCCGGGATGTGTAGTGATTGCACTATGCAACGATGACAGTGTGAGTGAATATCACAGCTACAACCGCAACAAAATCCTGTACGAAAACATACAGCTCTATGGCTACACGGAGCGTCTGGGCAAGGTGTTTGAGACCGCCGAGCGCAAGACGAGCGTGGAGGTGGCGCTGGTGAAACTCTATAAGGAGGGCACAGGCGAAGAGGAATGGCAGGACTATATGTTCAGTCAGCAGGACGAGGACGCGCTGAACATGAACGAGACGGAGGGACTGGTGCAGCACAATGTGGTGCGCGAACTGGTAAACCGCTACATGAGTGCCGTGAAGATGTTCGACGAAGTGATGGAGATGACGCAGCGCATCAACGAGACGGCACGGGCTACGGACAGTCGGTATGATGAGCCTCCCATAGAGTTTCGCGCTGTAGAGACCCGCGAAAATCGTGTAACGGGTATCACCCGAGAGGAGTACAAGAAGCAACTGAAGAAATACTATTGGCGCACCATCTTCCAGATGCTAAAGATGGAAAAGTACGAAACGCAATCGCTGCGCGACCAGATGAACCGCTTTGTGGAGAAACAGGTGAACGTGCCTTTCACAATGGGCAACATCTACCGTGTGCTCGACATGATTGTGCAGACGCACGGTCAGCGGATGCACAAGGCATTGGTGGAAGCCTTTGAGCATATATGTTCGTTCAGTGCCGAAAACTCCACGGCGGGAGAGACATGGAAGACGAATGCCAACTATATGGTCAACCGCAAGTTTATCATCCCCTATATGTGCGACGGCTACGACTGGGAATATACAGGGAAATCCTGGAGTATGGCCCGCAAGAGGGTAGGGCGCGAGTATGTGAGGGTGAGCGGTTCCAGCGTAGATAAGATGTACGATGTCTGCAAGGCGTTGTGCTACCTGACAGGGCGCGACTATAACGAAATTCCTGCATGGTATGACTGCAGTCACTTGGAATGGAACACATGGTTTATTTGGGGCTTCTTCCGCTGCAAGGCGTTCAAGAAGGGCACTATGCACTTCGAGTTTCTGGACGAGGATGTGTGGTATAAGTTCAATGCCGAAGTTGCCAAGACAAAGGGCTGGACACTGCCCAAGAAGGGCGACGGTTGGCAGCAGTCTCCATCGAAACTTATTCCCCGCATCGACAAGGGCGACCTATTCCGCTGTAAGAAGGATATGACATGCAAAGACGGAACAATGGTGTACCGCAAGGATATGGTGTATCGCTCCGAACGGGAACATGATTATTTCTTGGGCTTTATTACCAATGAGAGCGGAAACGCAAACCACGCATGGCCTATCTATCAGGACAAAGGCAAAGGCGTGGACGACTGGCGCGACTGGTTCGAGAAAGTGGCATGATGTCCTGTGAGATTTTGAAAAGATTTTGTATAATTTCTGGGCGCGCTCGGCATCCCGCAAGGGTGACGCTTGCCTGAGCAAGAAGCCCACTAAACAAAAACGACTATGACGAAGTATATTATCAGCTGCAACATTGACAAGGATGGTTGGGGTAAATATATTCCTGGCCAGAAATGCCGTAATGTGTCGCTACACGAACTGACTGCCTACTACTATTGTCCTGGCGTAGTGAGAATGTTTTTCCTCGAAATGTGCCAGCATGGGCTGCCCGACTCTATCACCTTCAAGAAGGATGGTGAAAAGATAACGGCCAAGATGACATGGAAGGCAGGGAAAGAGTGGATAGATTTCCGACCCGTGAGTGAAGAATATGCCAAGCAGGAAGGCTACATCGAAATGCGCGACATAGACTGGATTAAACATCTACGCACCGACCTGAAGAACAATACCCGTACTTTGTTGAATGGACAGCCTACAAAGTAGTATGGCCGGCATCTATGAACTAACCCTGCGGGCCCCGGACGGACAGGAGCGGCGGATGCTCGCCTGGCTCCCCACTGAGGCTATCCGGCAGGACTTCTATGAGAAAGCCCGACAGAACGGGATAAGTATAGTTGAGAGTTCTTCGCAAGCGAAGCGAGCAGAGCTCGAGCGGAAAGTTGAAAGTTGAAAGTTAAAAATTGAAGATCTATGAACGAGAAACAACAAACAATCATGGAGAAAGTGTTCGCGGTGAACGAACACTTCTCTATCCGAAGGAGTGACTACGAGGGTATGCCGGATCCTATGCTGGCATGGACGTGGAGCGACGAGCGCATGACGGAATTGGCAGCACGTATCAATCAGAAACTCGCCCGCTACAATGTCAACGACCCCGAAGGCATGGAGGAAGACTTCTGGAAGACAATGGAGGACGAAGCTGTGCGGATGGGTATGGAATACTACGAGGACTTTGACGATGACTACTGCGCAGAACTCCAGTACGAATGGATGCAGGTGAAATAAATAGTTAAATTAAATAGTAAATGATTTTATGTTCTGCAACACGTTTGGATAAATTTCTTTGTGATTTATTTGTCACATTGCAAAAAGTCCATTACCTTTGCAACAGCTACAACAAACAATAACTTCTAACACTCCCGCGCAGGAGGTTAAAGTCGGCAAAGAGATTATGGCAAACAAGAGTCTTAAACAACGCTTGATGTCTATTGAGGCATCCACATGCTTCGAGTTCCGGCAGATAAGAGAGGACGCCGTAGAACTGCTTATTGACCGCGAGGGCTACGCGGGAGAGTATTCCATCGCCCATGCCCGCCGTGTATGCCGCGAGTTAGGGCATGACTGGCAAAGTGTATTCAGAAAGTGGTAACACGCAATAACTTCAAACTTATGTTCTTAATTGAAAATTTCCGAGAAATCACGAATGAGGGTAGTTACTACATCGTGACTATCCCGTTCAACAAGGACTGCCCCCTGCTGAAGGTGAACTTCGACATCGACAGCGAGACCATTGAGGTAGATGGGCAGCAATACGTCGTAAACGACTGTCTGGTGAGCGATAACGGCGAGTGGATAGATCTCGTATGCGATCGCGTTAGATCGCACGTAGAAGTTGAGCGTCAGCGTATCGGTCAGCGTATCGCTCAGGTGCGCAATGAACACGGCATGACGCAGCAGCAACTATCCGATGCCGTGGGCGTGAGCCGTGAGCACATCGCCCGAATCGAGGCGGGTAAGTACAGCGTGGGCCTTGACATCCTCGTGAAGGTGGCCAAGGCGCTGGATATGGAACTGGAATTTGTAACAAAAGATTAAACTAAAAATTATGAAAGCAATAGATTTTATTAAGCATATTAAGGCTACGGGCGAAGCAGCGAAGGTATGGTTTATCCGTATCTATACCTATCAGGATGGCGAACATGGGAGTGACGACCCTATAGACGTTGACAACGTTGGCACCCTATATTTCGACATCGAAGAGGCGAAGGCTGAGCTTCGCGAAGTGTCCGGCGCTAAGAAGGCCGACTTCGGTGAACGTATCGAGGTGGACCTTATGGAGGCTAACGTCACCCTCAACGACATCGAAGACGTTGATTGGGAAGATGTGGAGGAATATGGCGAGGATGCGTTTGGCGACGATGACTTGATGAAGATCGCTGCCTCCGTCAGTGACATTGACGTCCGCGATGAAGTTGGTATCACCTACGAATACGAGAGCGTCACAGGCGCCATCTTGGTCATCTGGTACTGGGATCGGTATGTCGGTTATGCCCGTGGCATCCGCGACATCCGCAGAGGTATGTATGGCGAAACCACGGAGATGTGCATTCACGAAGACCATACGTTCCGTAACCAGTGCAGCGTATTGGTTAAGGCATCGGAATTGGAAGGCTTGTCGCCGCAAGAACGTTACGACCTGATTGAGGAGCGCCTGCACGACGGCTGTTCGTGCGGCGAAGGAGAGTGGAAATGGAACTTCAAGGCCGAAGCATACATCGAGAGCTATCTGAAAGACCTTCGGAAGAAGACTTTTAACTCATGGGGAGATATGCTCATCGAGGAAAAGGAACATCTTGTCTCAGTATTGAACGAGACTTTCAATTTCTACGAGTATGATGACGCCGCAGCTGCTGCCGCTTCCGTGCGTAGCGACTATGAGAATAACCCCACCGAGTTCTGGTCCAAGACTATTGTCGAAGACCTTGATACCTTCGAGGATGATATCCGAGACATCATTGATGAGAAGTACTTTAACGTCTAACCCCTAAAAAACGTACAACTATGGTAGAAAACTGGATTTTTGCAATCATTATGATTGCCTGCATGTTCAAGATGGGCTTGAAGTAAGCAGGTACGAAAGAGCCCCGTGGGTGGGCCACGGGGCTTAATCCTCAGCGCCAGGCGCTGACACCGCATCTGCGGTCATCTACATACAGTAGAAATTGTGAGAGCGTAAGCTCGTTTCAATCCACAGCCCGAGGGCTGACGAATGACAATCCATCGGATTGCGTTGCAAAGGTAATGTAAATTTTCGATTTGACAATTTACTATTTACCATTTTTCGCGTCCGATGTGTTGTAAAACATAAAACGAATGGTTTAACAACACTAAAAACTTAAAACTATGAAGACTATTGAACAGGTAAAGCAGGAGTTTAAGGCTGCAACAGGAAAGAATATGCCTATCTATAACTACGAAGGCAATTTGGGCGTTATTTATGAAGTTCAACACCCATGCTGCTGGGCACCTGACTTCATCCCGATGGATGATTTTCTGGCGAAGGATGATATAGACTACAACCGTGTGCAGTGGGTGACTGTCTATGCTGAAGGATGCGAAGAGGGTGAGGAAATCACGGAAAGGCCAATCAGGAACGAGGAGAATAACCAATGCCTGTTGGTGGATTGTGTATGGTCTCCAGTCGCGGACAATAAGAGTGACGAGTTTGTTCGCGAGCTGCTGGTAACTACTGACAGATATTACTCCTGGAAGAGTGAGCGCAGGAAGATGATTGAAGCAATCCAGCAGACGATGGAGAAGCACGACGAAGAACTGAGCGAGTATGATGGCTTCGCAGACGACGATCTGACGCCTGAAGAAATCAAGGATCGTGACGGATGGATAGAGTCCCTGAAGACTTGCATCGAGAGTCACAAGGAAAGTTGGGAGAATACCTGCAGTGAATATGAGGACCCGATGGGCTGGAGCGACTTCGAGCATAATACTATCGACTTCGAGAATGTGTACGAGGAAGCAACCTCGTATGGAAGAGAACTGAGCGGCATCGTCAAAAGGACTGCACTGGAAGCAATTAAGGCCGAATAATAAATTGTAGGAGGACAAGATTATGTATTCACTACGAGACGATCCCGATTATTGGGAGAACATCGAGCGCGAAGAAAAAGACCGCACCGGGAAGCGAACCTGTGCCGTCTGCGGCAAGGTCATCACCAGCGGCTATGTCTGGGATGACTCGGACACCTTCTGCTCCGAGGGCTGTGTCGCAAAGGTCTTCGACGGCGACGAGGGATGCGTCGACATCCTGATAGACGAAGGGAGGTTGGTGTGGAAGGATAAGTTTGAATAGTAAAACGAGAAGATATGGGAAAGTTAAAAGACAAATTGATTGCCTTTGTGAATGGTCGCAAGACGGTCACGAAGGAAGATGTGAAAGGGTTTCTGGAAATAGACTATCAGACACGTGGGCTGAAACCGTATGACGGCAGTCTGTGTCCTGGAATGATGAAAGGGCACTGGCGCACAGATAATCGCATGACGATTTACAAAACCGAGTGTCCGGGGCTCCCCGACAACAGCCTGCGTATCCACCTGTCCACCTATGGCATTGGGAATAAGCGGATGTTCTATGGCATCGACGGCATAGAGCTTAATTCTTTGACCCGCGAAGATGAGCGCGAAGTGAAAATCTGGCAAGACCTTAACGATGAGGTTGTAGGAAAGACGTATCAATTACGAGATACGCAGAATTTATGAAGAGAGCGTACAAATACAGAATCTACCCCACGGAGGAGCAGATGGTTTTGCTTGCCAAGACCTTCGGCTGCTGCCGTGTGGTGTGGAACTGGGCGCTTGATATGAAGTCCACGGCCTATAAGGAACGCGGCGAGAGCATCAGCACCAACACGCTCATCAACCGCATGAAGTCGGAGTTGAAGGCAGAGAAGGAATGGCTGAACGAAGTCAACTCGCAGTCGCTCCAGATGAGCGTCCGCAACCTCGGCACGGCCTACGACAACTTCTTCCGTGGCACGGCACGCTATCCGAACTTCAAAGGGAAGTATGACCGCCAGAGCTTCCAGTGCCCGCAGCATTGCAGCGTGGACTTCGGACACGGCACCATCAGCATCCCCAAGGCGAAGGACATCCCCGCCGTGCTGCACCGCCGCTTCCGTGGCGACATCAAGACCGTCACCATCAGCAAGACACCGACGGGCAAATACTTCGCCAGCATCCTCGTCGAGAACCATGCCCCTCTGCCAGAAGCTCCGAAGAGCGTACCAGCGGAGAAGGTTATCGGCATCGACGCGGGACTGAAGACGTTTGCCGTGGTCAGCGACGGAGAGGAAATCAAACCGCCGCACGAGGCCAAGAAGGAGAAGCGCAAGCTGAAACTCCTGCAACGCCGCCTCTCGAAGAAGACCAAAGGCTCCTGCGCCTATCGCAGGACGAAGCAACGCATAGCACGGCTGCATGAGAAGGTAGCCAACCGACGCGCCCACTTCATCGGGCAGACCACATACAGGCTGACGCACGAGAGCCAAGTGCAGGCCATCTGTGTGGAGGACCTGAACGTGAAGGGCATGATGCGAAACCACCACCTCGCCTACAGCTTTGCCGATGCAAGCATAGGCGAGTTCATGCGGCAACTGGAATACAAGTGCCAGTGGCAAGGCATCCGCTTTGTCAAGATAGGGCGTTTCGATCCCTCGTCTCAGTTGTGTCATGTCTGTGGACATCGCTATCGTGGTTTGCGGCTGGAGGAACGGGAGTGGACGTGTCCTGAGTGTGGAACCCACCACGACCGCGACCATAATGCCGCCGTTAATATCAAAAAGTTTGGCCTCGCTTTGATGGAGGCCCTACCCCCGGTGCGGGGGAAAGTCAAGCCTGTGGAGCAACCTCCTGTGGACGACCGTACTCACCGAGTGCCTAAGAAGCAGTGTTGCGCATCCGTCTCGGCGGGCGAAGCAGGAAAAGAGAGGAGCAATCCCTGCTCCGAAGCCGCGCTGTCTTTAGCTGCGCGGTAGTTCACAGCCCTCGCCGCCGAAATGTGGAATAGTAACGATTAAAAACAAGTAACGAATATGAAAGTAATATCTATCGAAAAAGTAAATGTATTGATACAATACATAATTGGAATCGAAGGGCAGTATGGACGGGGCTATGCTATCGGAGAGGCCGATTGGCGTATCAGAATCCTGACCGACGATGGAACAATAGCGACTCGCTATGTGATAGGTGACGAACAATGTCTCGAAGAGCAGACACTCGCAGAATTGATTGCCAACACTGATGGAGTAGTGCTTGTGGAGCCTCCCCGCGAGTTCAGTATGGTGGAGTGGGTGATGAACGAAGTTCTGATCGGAAATGAGCCTTTTGAGGCAATCACCTATGTAGTGTCTGTTCTGGCTAAGCACGGGCTATGGGTGCCGTACATGTGTCATTGGGTGGAGAAAGCCTATGAGGAATTGAAGAAGCAAAATTAAAAACAAATAACAACTATGAAACGATTTGAAAAGCTGACATTTAATCAGGTCAAGAAAGGAATCCTGTAATGGGAGCAGGATAATGTGAATCCCAAGAGTATTGAGGTGGTTTGTGTCGGGCAGGACCCTGACAGCGACATCTATGAGCAGGGCGACGGCACGACGTGCGAGCACTTCTTTGCCGTGGTAGTCATCGACGGTGAGAAACACTGGAAAGGCTATGAATGGAACTGCGACGACGAAGACATAACGTCGTCGTGGGATGGTCCGGTGTGCAACGAGGTGGGCTATGAGGGCTTCATGGCAGGGACTGGCTACGACGAGGATGACGGCAAGTTGCCGTCGAATGTCGCGGAGCGTTGCGAGTATGTGGGGCTGACGATGGACACTTGCGACCTGGCTGACTGCAATGTTGACCCGGAGCAGGAACTGAAGGTGCCGGTGAAGCGTGTGCGTTGGAACTATCCGTTTAAGGTGGATGAGATTGGTGACTATAACGTCTATCCGATTGAGCCAGCAAAGACGTGGGGCGAGTTGCTGACGCGTATCGTCGAGGTGTTCCAGCGTGAGTATGCCAAGCATGAGGATGAGATGGGGCACGCCATCGGTGATTATGTCATCGAGCAACTGGACGTGCATCCCAACGGGTTGGCGACGGTCAGTTTTGGGTCGTAAAAATGAATAATGACAAATAAAATCTGAAACAACTATGAAAAAACTATTATCAATCGTATTGCTGCTGTTGGCCGGGCTGACGGCAAGCGCACAGAAATGGACTGTGTTCCATCGCGCGGCTGACCCGATGAAAGGACAGACCGAAAAGGATGTGCCTATCTATGAAGTGCCGGGAGTCGGGGCTATCGTCGTCTTTGACTGGGATAAGGCCAGCTTCCGGCTGATCACCGAAAAGGGGATGTTCAGGACTTGGGTATCATCGGGTTCTGTGTACGTCCCCGTAAAGGCTGGGTTCTATGACATTTATGGGAACCTGGAAGAGATGGTGTCGGTCATCCTCTATCCGGATGACAATACAATGCGGAAATATATAACGACGGCTGAACGTTATACGTTCGGGCGAAAGGACATCCGTAAGATTGTCAAGCACCTGAAATCTGGCAATGGTTATGTGCGTTTTGTAGCCGAGCTATACAACGCCTCGGACTTCGACATGAAGGTGACGCCATACGTTGCACCTTGATACACTATAATATATAGCGTGCGTGCGCGCACGCTAAAGCACACTCCGTTGCTTTCAACGTAGTGATTTTGAGTTTGGAGCCGCTTCGCCGTGAGGGCGAGGCGGCTCTTTTGTTTTGGTGCCAACGCACTTATTTCTCAGGCTTCCCGTAGGGAAAGGCGGTAGGCTCTGCGGCAATGGAGAGGTTGGAGTCGTGGATGGTGCCGATGTTAACGTTGATGTGGTGAAGCAAGCGCTGATGCTCTTGTAGCAATGACTCGTACTTTGATGTAATTTTCTCGGCTTGTTGCCGGATTGAGTGCATAATGTCGGTGCGATCTTTCAACTGTTCGTTCAGGAAACTGACAGCTGCATCTTTTGCTTCTAACTCACGACGCAGTGACTCTATAGTTTCATCTTTTGCGCTAAGTGCAGTGTTTATCAGGCTGTTCATGTCTGGAGTATCGTCATGAGAACAGACATGGGTGGCGGCACGACTCTCGTCTGGCTGTTTCCGGATTTCGTCAATAAGCATGATGTCGCTGTCTCCACGGAGCCATGCCGGATTAAAGACGCTGCCGAATGCTATGTTCACTTTGCGAATCGTTTCTTGTTTCACCTTTTGAATCTTCCCGTTTAGGATGCGAGATATTGTCACTTCGTTAACGCCCGTCCTTCGGGCAATCTCTGCCTGATTATGCACCTCAGTGTTGGCATAAACCCAGTCAAGCATTTGCTTGAAAATCTCATTTGATTTCATTGTCATAGTCATAAGTTATATTAAAAACCGTTAAATATAGGCTCGGCTATGCACAACTTTCATTTCTAATCCTTAACTTTGCAATCCCATATAAATAAATTAAGTTTTATTTGTATTGGGAACAGGAAGAGCCTGCAGGCGCGACAAAGTGCGTCTTTCAGCGGAAAGCGTAGTGCCACCGATGCTAAAAAAATGAAATATCCATCGCAAAGGTAAGACTTTTTCCTGTATTTTTAAGAAATTAGTGTTAATAAATAAAGATAAAAATGCAAGAAAGAGTAAGTCGACAGGAACTGAGGGACATGCGGGTCGGGCAGACGCGCATCTTCACGCTGGCCGACAAGAAGAAGATACAGTCGGCCCGCGTGCAGGCGCAGCAACTGAAGAACGAGGAAGAGATGGGCTTCGAGGTGAAGGCTGACTATACGTCGGCCAGCGTGAGTATTACACGGACGAAATAACCTATATACATATTATATTATGGAACTAACACGCTATCTGAAGAACTTATTCATCGCCCTGCTGGGGCGGAATCCCTACCGTGTGGAGCTGGAGCAGGTGACGCACGAATATGAGTTGACCGCCGAGCGGGTGCGCCACCTGGACGAGCTGCGTTACACGTTGGAGCAGAAGATGGCGGACGCCAACAAGCGGGTGCGCGAGTTTGAGAACCTGACGGAGAACCTGCGCCAGCACCTGACGGACAAAGACATCACCATCGAAGCTCTGACGAAGGAACGCCGCGAGCGCTTGGCGCAGGTGCTGAAGGATTACACCGCGAAGGTGGAGGAACTGAATGTCTCCCACGCCCGCGAGCTGCGCGAGCAGCAGGAGCGCTATGAGCGCGACCGCGTGGACCGACATGAGGAGTATGAGGAGCGGATGAGCGAGCGCGACGCGAAGATTCAGGCGTTGCGTGAAGACCTGGACGCCACGCTGGAGCAGCTGCAGAAGGCCAACAGGGCGCTGGGGCGCGAGTGTCTGGCGCAGGCTATGCTCGACAAGACGAACAACGCCCTCGACGACCTCTATGCCGCCATGCAGAGCGGTGAGGAGGAGAAGGTGAAGGCTGTGGTGGAATACCTGGACTGGAGCAACCACCTCACGCGCATCGCACAGCAATACCTCATGGTGCTGCGCCGCAAGAATGAGCTGGTGGAGCGCCTGCACTTCACGGATGGCCACAGGGACGATGACAACGTGAACTACGATTGATGGAACGTTAGCTCAGCAGGAAGAGCAGCGGATCTTTAATCCGCGAGTCGCAGGTTCGAGCCCTGCACGTTCCACGTAAACGATTACCCCTAAAAAAAGCTACAACAAATGATGGAACAAGTAATTTTACCCCCCCCAGAAACGCAGGTGTGCAAGTGCTGCGGACGGGAACTACCGATAGAGATGTTCAGCAGAGGTGGTTATGGACTGCACAAGACATGCAAAGAATGTTGTTCACGGAAACGACGCGAGGGACGTAAGAAACTCGACGAACTGGACAATTTGCGCAGGCAGGTGAAAGAAGCTCGACAACTGCGGCTCCGCGACTTTCAGCCACGCGAACTGATGATCAGGCTTCGGGAGCTGGGCTACGAAGGTGTACTCACCTACACGCAGCGACATGAGATAGATATTACAAAAGTAGATTGAACCACAGATTTTTGTAACCACAAATTACACGAATTGAACGAATTGTTTCTGTGCTATCCGTGATTTCTGTAAGACATTGAAAACGAATTAAACGAATATATAATATAATATGAAAGCAGATTACATTTATTTCGGCGACTCGGGACTGACAAGTACGAGCGCGAACCATGTGGCAAACATGGCGAAGGAAAGTGTGAGGAACGTGACCGACGAGTTGGGCGGCGTGAGTTTCTACGGAACGACCGTGAGCCTGCTCAGTGGCGGCGAACCGAAGACGGCGAAGGTGGGGAAGACCACCGAGGAACTGGACAAGACGTATGAGAACCTGTCGCATATCGGCGAGGCTCATGCACTGATTGCCTGGTTGCGCGAGGCTATCAAGGCGCGTGAACGCTTGCTGAAGGAGGTGAAGGACATGACACTGGAGGACTATTGCCGCGACGTGCTGGGCGGCGTGGAAGTGCCGAAGGTCAATATGAAACTGGAAGACTGGCTGAAGGAGCGCGGGCTGACGATGCCCGACATCAACGGTGAGTTTCCTGATGTGGAGCCGGCTGTGCGCAGGGCGATGGGTTACGCTATCTCTAAACTCTATCTCTTCTGTAAGAAGTTCGGTCTGACGATGCCCGACGACGTGGAGAAGGAGGACGCGATGACTGAGGACGAGTATATGGCCGGGCTGTCGGTAAAGGATAGAAACCGTATGCTGTTGCTCGAAGCCAAGGCTGCTGCCATCGGCAAGTATATCCACGAGGACGGCACGTTCAGCGAGGAGCGTAAGAAGTTGCGCGGTGTGCTGGCGCATCCTGTCGGCACGAGCGGCGAGGGTGCAAACACACTGATGCACGAGTTCAAGCCTACGGTGTCGCTGGAGTATGTGGATGGCATGTTCTACCGCCTGGCTGCCGAGCATCGTGCCTTGCAAGCCGAACTGAACGGGATGCTGGCCGAACGCCAGCGCACCATCGAGGCCGACAAGCAGGCGAAGGCGGCTGCATATCAGAAGGCGTGTGACGACCATGCCCGCGAGACGAGTGCCTTGCAGGACAAACTGAACGCCTACCTCGAAGGGGAGCGCAAGAAACTGAGCGAGTACCGCAGCGAGTACGACCAGTGGATGACGGAGCAGAAAAACCGTCACCTGCAGTTGAGTACCGACCTTGCGGTATGGCGACTGGCGGAAGCCAATCGCATCGCAGGGCTGGGCATCATCATCCCGAACGAGCTGCGCCCTGTCTATGAGCGCATCAACGGGTTAGGGAAATAGCCGTTTGAGTTCTTTGACATATCGACACAGGTAGCCGCAGACTGAAGGTATCTACTGCGAAACTGCGGCGCACTGATGACAGAGGGTGATATTCTATCAACAATAATACGTGGGTTCGATTCCCACCTTGCGTACCAACTTACGCGAGTGACAGAGTGGATATGTACAAAAATCGCCTTCCTTGTGGTGGCTGTATTGCAGGTTCGAGTCCTGTCCTCACCCCTATCCTTCGGGAAAGACTTATGGGTGAGGTAGTGTAATGGTAACACGCAGAATGGCAATTTTCACCCGATGACGTTGTAGTGCGACACTCAGGTAGGGAGGCTGCCGCCTCCCGGTAATGCTCTTGCTCTTGCCGAGTGCTGCAACGGTTCTTGCTCTGGGTCTTGTCCTTGTTGCAGACATCATCCGCTGCCGTCGGGCCTGTGTCGATTTTTAAGAAACGAATATTATGGAACACCAAAAAGCCATACAGGAAATCAATCTGGCCATCTGTGATGATCTTCAACACTGGGCGGACGTTGCGCTGGAAACCGAAGCAAAACAGTGGGCGGTGGAACTGAACTACTTTCCACGCGACCTGATGAATGCCACTTATCTCTTTCAGCATGTGGCAAGTAATATCGGCATCAAGGCAGGATGTATCAACGAGAAGAATGTCGAGGACTTCGGTCAGCGGCTGCGGCAACTTGTCAAAGACATGACAGGCTATGACCCTCATTCATTCTGGAAGGATCAGACGGCGGTAGAAAATAGCAATAGTAACTGACATCGTATAACAATTAAAAAAACAAGATTATGAGAATTGTAAAGGCAAAAGTCCTGGCGACGGGCGAAGAGAAGGTATTGTTTGAAGGCAGCAAGCCAGACGTGTTTACAGAAGGACTTGACGATAATGTCAAGGAATATAAAGCCGACGAGCTGGAAATCCTTGGAGAATCAACGGCGATGGAGCAGCCTGCTTTCGGCGGCGTGCCACAGATGCCGGACACCACCGCGATGATGAAGGAAATGCTGGATTCGGTAAAGAACCACTTCTGGCGTGATCAGCGCGTGGAGATTGCGAAGATGCTGCTGCGACGTGGTGACATGGATCTGCCGAAGGTGCCGGAAATGGCAGATAAAATCGTGCAGAAACTGAAAACTTATGGGGATTAGATTGCTGATTAAACTCAAGAAATATGAAAAAGATTTATTGTTCTCTGAAAGCTGCTTTAGCGGTAGCTGTCTTCGTGATTCTTGGCGCGTGTGAGGAAGCTCCGGCGCAGCAAGGGACAGATTCCGAAGAAACTGTGGTTTTTGGTGGCTACAGCAGTGAATTGTACGCCCAGAGTATATACCTTGGCAAACATGAGTTTTATTTGGTGTATGCCACATGCGACGGAAAGTCTGGTCATACCGTGAGACAATGTGAAAAAAATCACTGTTTCCTACGCCATAGTCCAGACTGTCCGTGTCATAAGGTTGAGTCATCGGCAAGTGCGATTGTCACGGATGATGCAGAGGATATAGAGAGTTCAGACCCTTTTGATTTTTAGGCCTATGATTTACGCTCGTCTTTTGAGTATGACGCTCATCCCGCTGGCGGCGGTGTACTATCTGCTGTGTGTGTTGCAACTCTTCGGGGTGATTCGCTTTACCAAGGCAGACATTACATTCCCGAAAGTACTAATTCCATTCTACTACTTCATTTATTTAACAACTAAAAAACAAAAAAATGAAACCATTTGAGATTAAGAAAAGCCACATTGTTGGCGTTTGCGTCGGTGCCCTCATTATCTTTATGCTCTTCCTGTTACAGGGAGCCTTTGAGGACTGCGACAAGTCGAAAATCTATGTCAATCAATACCCCTACACGGGCAACTATGCCGTATGGATCAACGGAGGTTTGCAACAGCAGTGGTGGGGTAACATCTACGAGTACCACAAAACTTCGCAGGTGGAGTTTACAGGCGTGGAGAAAAACGAAGAGGGTTATGTGGCCGTAGGTGACAATCCAGGGGCAGCTGTCACCTTCAACGATAAGGGTAAAGGGTTTATTATCGGTTCGCTGCGTGTGGTGTTGCCAACGGATGCAAACCACATGAGCAAGATACAGCAGGACTTCGGATCTGAGCAAGCTCTGATTTCTGCACTCATCCGTCCTACGCTCTACAAGGTAGTCACTTCCTGCGGTCCGCTTATGTCATCTCTGGAGAGTGTCAGTGAAACTCGTACCGACCTTATTCAGTACATCACCGACCAACTTAACGATGGTGTGTATAAGACCAAGATGCACAAGCTGACAGTCATAAATGAGTTGACGGGAGATAGCGACATCGTGGCGAAGGCTGAGCTAATCATTGATAGCAACGCCCCAGGTGGTTACAAGCGACAGGAGGTCAGTCCGTTCTCGCAGTATGGTATTGTCTGCAACCTCGTCAGCATCACGGACATCAAATATGATAAGATGACGCAGGACCAGATAGACGCACAGAAGGCGGCAAACTTGGCGCAGGTGACATCGAAAACCAAGAGTTTGGAAGCCATACAGAAGACCATTCTCGTGACGGAGCAGGGTAAGCAAGCCGCCGAGACGGCCAAGTGGGAACAGGAAAAGGAAAAGGCTAAGGCCGTGACCAAGGCAGAACAAGAGTTCGAGGTTGCTCGGCTGGAAGCTGCCCGAGCCGAGGAAGTAGCCAAGCGAGTCAAGGCAGAGGGTGAAGCCAAGGCTGCTGCCAACCGTGCGCTTGTCAGTGCCGGTCTAACACCGTTGGAACGCGCCACCATCGAAAAAGAGACGGCCATCGGTATCGCGCACGAGCTGGCACAGAGCCAAGTCCGCTGGGTGCCTGAAATCATCATGGGCAATGGAAACGGCAGCGGAAGCGCGATGGATGCCGTTGGGCTGAACATGCTGATGCAGGTGGTGGAGAAGATGAACAACAAATAAAGATCGCTCTTATCCATATCTGGAGCATTAGGAAGGCAGCCGGAAAGACGGCAAGAAGTGCGTTTGGGTTACATAAGGAACTAACGCACTTTTAAACGGGAGGAAAAGACAGTAAATGGCGCAACTGTAGAATAAGTCTGACCTGAGCGGAGGTTCGAGTCCTCATCCTCCCACGAAAAAATCAACTTCACCCGCGATAAAATCAAGGTGAAAGAGACTGGATATGAATTGTGAACAAGGAAAACTTCGACATATTAAATAGCCTGAGCCTCGTGGAGGTGATGAGAGGGTGGGGCAGGGTGCCGATGCGCGACGGTGACAAGTCGGCATCGTTCCTGTGTCCGTGGCATGATGACCATAGACCTTCGTTCATCGTTGACAAGGAGGTGAGGAAGGGCGCGACGGACCTTGGCTTCAAGTGCTTCGCGTGCCACGAGGAGGGCTTCGGGGCTGTGCAGTTAGCTGCACGGCTGATGGGTCTGCCGGCGGGTAAGGTGCCCGACGAGGAACGTGAGCGGGTGCTGAAGGAGCTGGCTACACGCTGCAACGTGGAATTGGAAGAGGAGGAGGGTGAGAAGCCGTACTACAACGCGCTGCGAACACAGATTATTGGCTGGAATGCTTTTCGTCAGGCGGAGGTGCAGTATGCTGAGTGGGACGGCAAGGAACCGCAGTTCGAGCGTGGAGAGTGGACGGAAGAAGGGCTGAAGGCGCTGGGATTCCGGGTGGAGTTGGCAACGAGGAAGGCAAGCCGGAAGGATGCTATCGTTCTCGGTGGGGACGCTCGGCCCGAAGGGACGCTTGATACTTCAAGAACCGCCGAGCACACTGCGGTGGAGATAAGGCCGGGCGATTTGCTGACGCAGTTCGACCCCGACACGGGCGAGGCACTGTATTGGTGCTCGCTTGGAGCGGGCTTCTACCGTGGGCCGAAGAAAGCCGAAGCGCGGACCATTGCACAGTGGGGCACAGAGGTGGAAAGGCTGTTTGGCGTGGAGCCAGTGGCGAGGTTTATCCGGAGAAAAGAGAATAAGGAAAAGGGTGGCTACTACGTGAGCATCGTAAGAGCCACTAAGAACTATCCCATTTTTATGTTCCGCTATGCGTGGGGCGTAAAGAAATATGAGCCGAAGGACTTCTACGGTAAGACGAAGTGGACGTGGTATTGCCTCACGGAGGATGCCGACTTGGAGCATCGCTGGTATGCCGATGCCGGGCTGACGGATGCGCTGGAAGGTGCCGTACCGGAGGTGGACGAGCGGCATCCCTACGAAAAGGTGACGGACAAGGACGGCAAGGAAACGGGCAAAGTGAAGTTCGAGCGCGTGGTGCTGTGCAGCGGTCCGAGGGATGCAATGGCGGTGTATAGTCATAGCAATACCCATGTTGTGTGGTTGCATTCTGAGCAGGCGGGTTTTGACAAGAAGGGCGGCAACGTGCGACCCAACCGCTGGCTCCGGGCTTTCATCAAGAAGTTGCTGGGCGTGACGAAGGAAGGTGGCTTGTATGTATGCTATGACGAGGATGCCACGGGACTGGCGGCAAGCCAGGCTATTGCGCTCAACAATCCGCAGGTGAGGTGGCTGAGACTGCCGAAGGAGCTGGGGACTGTCCTTGCGGGAAAACCGCAAGGCACACTGCAGAAACCGCTGAAAGATGTCACGGACTTCATAACGCGCTTTGCGGAGGTGGAGGGGCTGATGCCCGCCGACGTGCAGCACGACGACCCCGTGGAGTGGTTCGACAATGCCCTTTTTGACACGCCGACGTGCCAGTTCTGGCAGTACGAGAGTGAGCGCAAGGACAAGGATGGTTCGCCGAGAAACAGATATAAGTTCGACCTGCGCAATACACCCGTGTTCCTCCGCGCGAGGGGTATGGTGAGGAAATATGTGGAGCAGGGCGATGACTCCTATTCACGCTTCTTCCTGTTGGGCAACGACCACACGTTCTGTGAGTTGTTCACAGGACAGAAAGGCAGTAACAAACTCGTGGCGCAGAGCCGTGACCTCATGGCGGAATGGCTCAGGGCACACAAAGAATACAACGACGAGAAGGGCGCGCTCTCACGCGCTATTTTTTCAGCAAAGATGGAACAGAACGTTATGGAAAGTATCGAAACAGTGGATTTCAACGACAAGAGTTTCGGCGAGGACTTCGACCACTTCTTCTTCAAGAATACGGCAGTGAAGGTTACAGCCGACAAGATAGAGAAGGTGCCGTACAGCAGCATGAAGTGGTGGACGAGCGCCGATGCCATCCTCGACGGCAAGTTCGAGGTTGTGCCGCAAGCGTGGCGCGTGGAGGTTAATCCCTTCTACGAGCCGGAGCGCATCAAGCACGAAGAGATATTGCAGACCGCCAAGACTCAAGAAGAGCGGGCGCAGGAGAATATGCGCTGGGACCAGTGGGAGGCGCTGTGGAAATACCGTTTGGTGACGGACAAACCCATAGACGAAATGCCCATGCACTTCCGCTTCCTCTATAACACCTGTCGCATCTTCTGGGAGAAGGAGCAGACGCAGGAACTGACGAAGACGGAGAAGCAGGTGCAGGATATGTACTTCATCGCCATGCTCCATGCCCTCGGTTCGGCATTGGTAAGGCACCGTTCCGCCAACCGTCAGCAGTTCATCCACATCACGGACAACGGCACACGGCGAGAGGATTTGGCGTCGGGCGGCACGGGTAAGACAGCCATCTTGGAAATGCTCTCGCTCGTGCGTTGTTCCCTCACCATCGACGGCAAGGCATTGGAAGGGTCGAACATCATCCTGGAGCAGGAACTCGGGAAGATTGTGCCGGGGTTGCACAACGTGGTCTGTCTGGACGAGTTGCCCGCAGGTTTCTCGCCGAAGAAGATGTACAATATGCCGCTGGGTGTCACCTCGCGTGGGTTGTATCACGGCTCCGTCCGTCTGACTGGCGACGACCTGCCGAAGTTTGTGGTGGCCAGCAACGAGCAACTCGACCTCAGCAGCGACTCTACGAGCCGACGTATCTATCAGATCCTCGTGGGCGACTGGTATCATCCCCGAAGCATGGACGGCAGCCGGCCAGCCCACACGCCCGCCGACGATTTCCGCAAGGACTACCACATCAAGGAAGTGTCGCGCAACCTGCCTGCCGCCATGCTCAACGAGGCCAGAAACCTCCTGCTCGGCTGTGCGCAGCTTTTCTTCCAGCTGCCCGACGAGACCCTGCGGCCGCCACGTGACAGCCGTGCCCTGCTACGTCAGGCACTGGCTGCAAGCAAGGACGAGCAATTCACTTTGTGGATAGCCCAGTACCTCGCCGACAAACGACATCTCGGTACGCCCATCGCACAGCGAGAGCTTGCCATAAGCCTGCTCGACTACTGCGGAATCACCGTGGGCGAGAAGACCCTGAAGGCTGCCTACAAGCGCATCCGCGACAACCTGGCGGACTACATCAAGACAAGCATCTACGTCGTGGATCCGCCTGTTGTGCTGCTGACACCAACTGACAGGGAACGTGGTTTTCGTCAGTGTGCGGCGTGGCAACACCCAAAGGGCCCTGACGGCTACAGCATAGCCATCGACGAAAAAAGTGGTGAACGGAAGCCGCGCGAACTGCGCAACAGTACGCGAGTGTATTACTTCTACCGGAAAGGCTACGTCCCACGCCACTTCTTTGACCCTTCTCATGAAGGTGATGAGGATTGGGTTCAGGCTGCACCCGAGAAAGATCCCGAGGAGGGAGGCGAGTAATGCCCCAAAAAAGAATAAAGTATGTCTGGCAAAAATAAACAAGTAATCGTAATCCGAAGATCATGTTTGACAGGACGGGTTGTGTGGATATATAAAGGGCCCTCTAAGGGGGCTGCTAACACTGCTTATTGGCGTGCTTGTAAAAAAGAGATTGAGAGGGTTCGTGGATGGGGCGTTAGAACCGCATGGCGTAAGTCGAATATCATTCGGCTGCTCAATGAGTGTATTGAAGACATCCCAATAACCTCTGAAATGTCGTCAAAGCAAAAGGCTGCCATTCAGCAACTGCTTAAATTAAGCAAAGAGGATATTGCCTGTCATCGCGAGTTCTACGAGCATATCGTTGAAGAACGGCGCCGTAGGGAAGAAGATTCTATTATACGACGGAAAATGCGAGAAAGAAAAATCAACTAACAAGAGTTATGTTTAATATAAAAGAGTACTAAAATGAACAAAATGTATTACGAGTGTACTGTTAGGTGCGACAAGACTCAAGAAAATGGCGTGATCAAGAAAGTGAGTGAAAAATACCTCGTGCTGGCCTCGAATTTCACGGAAGCCGAGACTCGCTTCGTTGAGTATATAGCGCCGTATGTAAGCGGTGAGTTTGACGTGACGGCTATCAAACGTGTGCCGGTGGCGGAAATTTTCGAGAGCAAACAGGCTGATGCCGACCGCTGGTTCCGCGCCAAGCTGGCGTATATCACGATCGACGAGAAAACGGGCAAGGAGAAGCGTACGCCGCAAGAGGTGATGGTGAAGGCTGTGGATTTCGACGATGCACGCGACACCATCGAGGATGGCATGAATGGAACGCTCGGTGACTGGGTAAACGTGCAGCTCAGCGAAACGAAAATTGTGGACGTGATAGGCTGTGATACCCTCGCTGCGAGATAATTGTAACGCCATGGATATAATACTTGCTGTCATGTATGTTGCTGCTGTTGTAGGCTATGCCGCAACAGCTTGGCTTGCTATCCGTTGCTACTTCACCCTTCTTCCGAGCATAAAGGCTGAACTGCATAGAATGGAAGCAAGGCAATCTGCGTTGTACCTGAAGAGCATGTTCGACCAAATTGCGGAGATGAAGGCCGCATTGGGTCATCTCGTCAAATGCGAGAAGTTCGAGGAAGCAAAAAAGTTGAAACAACTCATTGGTGAATATGAGGAGAGAGCTCATAATTTCATGCGAACACATAACGAATGTTTTGGAGAGAATGTAGAAGTAAGTGTAGATGTATATAATCTTAGTGAACCAAACAGATGAGACCAATTACCGCATGGCTGGCAGATGACCTAACCCTTTTTCTGCCTATCCTCCCAAAGGAAGTTGTCGCAAACGATGGCTGTGATCAAGCATCAAAGGCGTGCCAGGATCACGAGATAAAACTAAGACAGTAATGACAGATTCCCTACCTCCCCTCCCGCACTCTTGGAGTGAACTCACTTGGCAGCAGTTGTGCGAGTGCTGGCATGTGAAAGCTTGTTATGCAGGGAATGCCGACGCGGCACGGGTGGCAGCGCTGCTGACGCTGTGCCGGTTGGAGGTATGCCATCATAACATTGCACCCTATATGGATAGATGTGAATGTCATAAGGGAACGGGCGAAGTCCTCTATACTCTTCACACCCCCTCTTGGAGACAATTTGCCACCACGGCGCGCGAGCTGTCGCAAATGGCGAAGCAGGCACTGCCGTGGTTCGACTTCCCATACGGCGACATGGGCGATAAGGAAGAGAAGAATGAGCAGGGTGAGGTTGTGAAGGAGCGTCGTGATCCGCACCCAGGCTACGTCAATCCCGTGGGAGAATGGCGAGATGCGCTGGCTATGCCACAGGAGAACGTCGTGATTTGCACCTCGCGCTTCCTGCCGTGGCGTAAGAGATATTTTGCCCTGCCACAGGTGGCGCTTAACAACCTTACTTGGTATCAATACCGGCAACTGCAAGGCATCGTGGCACAGATATTCCAAGAAGGCGTCACCGAGCGCTTGCAGGCACAGTTTCTCGCCACCGCACTCACCCCACGTTCACTTGCCCTCTTCGACACCTCTGGCGGTAGTATCCGCTTCAGGTTGCATTGGGAATATCGCTATGATGCTGACCGTGCAGACTGGCTGGCGAAGTGGTGGGAGAAGCAACTGGAGCGAAGTGATTGGAGAAGTCGGAGTAATCCAAGTGCCTTTGCGCTCTACCACATTTGTTTTCAAGCTTATCAGACTGCGATGCAGTTTTACGAGGCGGTTTTCCCAGACCTCTTCGGAGGACCAGCGAAACACAATCCGCTGCACACTGCCCTCACTGGTGAGTCAGACACCATCGTAGCCGTTATGGACGAAGGAGGATTCACCGACCCGAAGCAGGTCTACGAGGCAAACCTCCCTTTCATTTTGAGCATTCTTAATCGCATGGCCAAGAAGGCGAAGGAGATTGAACAGATGAGAACTAAAATTAAAAGAAATTAATAATATGCAAATCACATTTGATTCCGCTGCCCTCGCGCAGCAACTGTCAGCGGCTGGACGCGTGCTGAACTCCAAGAACTCTTTGCCCATCCTCGACTGCTTCCTTATTGAAGTGAAAGCTGAGGATCAGGCGCTTGGAATTACGGCCAGTGATGCCGAGAACACCTTGACTCTCTCGTGCCCACTTGCGAACTTCAAGCCCGACGATGAGACTGAACAACGCCGTTTTTGCGTCAAGGCTAAGTTGATTATAGATGCGCTGAAGGAAATACCGTCGCAGCCCGTCACGCTCGCCATCAACATGGCGACGATGGAAATCCGTGGGGACTACGCCAATGGGCATTTTGACATTGTTGGAGAGCACGCAAGCGAGTATCCAGCCCCCCCCGCCTTGGGCGAGAACGGCGACACACTGACGCTGCCAGCCTCGCGGTTGCTTGGGGAGATTGAAGGCACGCTGTTTGCCGTGGCCGACGACGAGATACGCCCCGTGATGACGGGAATTTTCTTCGACCTTACGCCTGAGAGCATGACCTGTGTGGGGACTAACGGAAGAGTTCTCGTGCGTCGTAGCACCATCGACAACGATGTGAAATTGCCAGCGCGTGACGCCACCTTGATTATGCCCAAGAAAACCGCCAATATCCTACGTGGACAATTATTCAAGGCCAGTGGTGTAGTAAGCATGGAATTTACTGAGCAGCAGCTTTTCGTTCACGCTGACGGACTTGAACTGCATGCACGACTCATCGACGGGCGCTACCCAAACTACAACAGCGTCATTCCAAAAAACAGTCCCTACATAGCCAACGTAAACGCTGCCGAACTCGTGCCGGCCATCCGCCGCGTCTTGGCATTCAGCGACCGAAACAGTGCTCTCGTGCGTCTCACACTGACTGCAGAAGCACTGAGGTTGGAAGCCAGCGATGTGGATTTTGCCACAAGTGGCGAGGAAACGATTCGCGCTACCTTCAACGGGCCAAAGAGCTTTTCCATCGGCGCAAAGGGGAGCCTACTCCTCGATGTGCTTACACGTCTGCCGAAGGAAATCTGCATTATTCTCAGTGAACCGAACCGAGCAATGATCTTCACGCCCGCTGAACAGGACCCGAACACTGCAGTTCTCATCCTCGTCATGCCAATGATGCTGAATGACTAAATCATTGTAAATTGTAAATCGTCAAATAGTAAATCGTAAATCGTGTTCTACCGCATTACATCTCATCCCAATATACCTCCACACCATGAATATGGCTATGAGGATAAATATGAATTTTTCAAGGCTATACGCAAGTTGGCGGAGAAGTATGGCAACCGCATAGGCGAGTGCATTGGCACCCGTCATGCCTTTCTGATGCTGAACTTCGCCGACATGCCAGGGCGCCCAGCCAAAGCCTGGTTACCCGCTTTTATGTGCGAACCAGCGCCACCACCAACTACTCAAGACGAGGATAACGACCCGCTTGATGGGGTGTTCGGAGAGGGATGGTAGCACCTAAAAAACAAAACAACAATGGACACTACATTCGTACCTATCTGTATGGCCGAGGAGTATTGGGCCAACAGCCCATTCAGCATCGCCCGGTACTACGGACAAATCAAAGTGGACGGACACGTCTATGTCATCGTCAACAAGGAAGGCAAGGACATCTTCGAGTGTTCCGCCTTAGCGGACAAGGCTGGCCGTGAGAAGGCCATCGAACCGGAGAACCTGCCGACCTCGTGCGTCTGGACTTCGTGAAGCACTACCGTCGCCTCGGACGGGACCGCTTCCTCGAAGTGCTGAAGCAGAACCAGCGCGCCAGCGACAAAGAGTTGGAAAAAATCTATAAAGAACTGAAGAATGACTGATAACACAACAACCGTCGGCACTTTGCACGCAGCCATCGCGGCACAGCGGCAGTCCGACAAGAACTACACCGACCGCATCAATGCAACACTGGATCGCTGGATGTCGTTCTTAGACCTCTGTACGCGCAGCGTCGGCATCTTCACGCTGACGATGATGTCCTACGTAGACGACATCATCGGGCGCTTCTTCGACCGCGAGAACTTCCCCCAACACGCCGCACTCGCTGTGCGCGAGGGGAAGAAAGCTCTGCGCGAAGTGGAGCGCTTCGCCACCGACCTGCGCCGCCACTGCGCGCCGCAGACCTATGACGAGTGGTGGCCTGCACCTGCTGTGCGCGAGGCCATCAGCCGCTACAAGCAGCAGGGCATCGAGCACGACTTCACCATCCTGCACTACACCCTGCGCAACTACCTCCTGAAGCAGGGCATCGACCTGCCCGAACCGCTTTACGACCTCTACCTCTGCACCTGCCTCGTGCGACTCATCGACATCAACGTGGACTGCTACTCGCGCTCGCTCATCGACATCGACCCGCTCTTTGCCGACATCCTGAACCTGCCCGCGCCCAGTGCCGACACTGCCGATGCGGGCAAGCATACGCCGCTGCACCTGCTGGCCGTCGCCGACAACCGCCTGCACGCCCGCCTGGCGAAGTCCGATCCCAAGCTCCATCGCGAGCTGTCGCACCGTCGTTTCGCCCGCACCCGTCCGCTGCGCCTGGCCATCAGTCGTGCTGCCAACCTCTTCTACGGCCATCTGGGCATCTCCCTGCCGGACAGCGGGCAGCTTATGGCCGACAAGGAACTCTCGCCCGTCGGTCAGGCCAGCGTCATCATCCTGAACCGCGCCAACCGCACCGACTTCATCCGGCGGGCTACCGAGCCGAAGGCATGGGCAGACTTCGATGCCATCGAGCAGGACTACCTCGACTGGCTCGATGACAACGGTCGCGACCACACTCTCGAAGCGGCCCACGAGTGGAAACTGCAAAGCGAGAAGTGCGGCGAGTGCAAGGCGGCACAGAGCGCTGCGGAGAGATTCGAGCAAATGGTAAAGGGTAAATCGTGTGAGTCTCCTGTAGCCCTCTGGCTCGACATCACCACCGGCCTCGAAGACGATTGGGCGAAGCATGAGGCCGAATGTCGCCGTGCCTACGACATCGAGCGCGACGCGATGGCCAAGCTGCACCCCGACTGGTCGCCAGAGAAAGTGGAGCGTTCCGTGGCTGATATCCAGTACGGCGAGCACGAGGCTGCCCTCATGTACGACGTCGTGGCCCTGCGCCACCACCTCGAACAGCACCGCCCAAAAGGCATCACCAAGAAAGCCTTGCAACACGAGCGCGTCCAGCGCCGCAAGACGGAGAAAAACAAACAGTAAAACGACTTCGATGAAGATTGAGCTCGATCAGATTTACAACATGGACTGTCTGGAAGGCATGAAGATGATTCCCGACGGGATGGTGGACTGCGTGGTGACATCCCCGCCCTACTTCGCCCTGCGCGACTATTGCATGGATGGACAGATAGGACTGGAGCAGTCGCCAGAGGAATACATCAGCCGTCTGTGCGACGTGTTCCGCGAGATGCAACCCGAAGGACAGCCCATTGCCGCCGACCAGCTCGGGCAGCAGCAGGACAATGACCTACCCTTCTAAGAAATCGGAGCAATCTGAGTACTCAGAGTAATCGGAATTATCAGACACCTATGAGCAAAAGAAAATCTTTGCAGCCCTGGCTCGACTACTTCGAGCTGCTGCACACCTACGAACAGAAAGGCTACTTGGAGGTGAAGCCCGACAAGCACGAGGCATACATTACCCGTGCGTCACTATGCACCATTGCTGGAGTTGTACCTATGGACACGGAGGTCGGCGGCCTTTTCGCCGACACCCGCATCCTCGACACCGCCCGCCACATTCGAGCCTACACCGCCTATCTCTCAGCCGTCAGTGTAGGTGCAAAATACCCCGCAGAGATAAGCGATGAAGGCGTAACAGCCCCGCCCATCCCTACCTCTGAGCTAAAGGAATGTATGGGCTATCCCTTTGCCCTCCATGTTGTGAAGGAAGATGCACCGCACGACCTCATCTACACCCTCCTTCTCACCCGCAAGCGCGTGTGGTGGCGGCTGTGGCGTAAGGCAGAGCGGGTGGAAGTGATTACATACTAAAACGATAATAATAAGGAAAAGTAATATATGGAAGGTGAACAGCATTTATTAGTGCCACTTTGGGTTTTGGAAAATATTGAAAACACCCTTTGTATGGCATATAACATCCGCGAAAAGAAACAAGAGACTTGTTTCGACAGGAACGTAAGAGGTTCGCTGAATTGCGTAAGAAAGATATTGAATGGAGCCGAACTTACGGGAATGGAACGTTTAGAACCTCTTTATTTCGGGGAAAACGGGGGGCGTGATAAACCCAAACCGGCAAGTCCCGACGTCATCGCTTTCGACAAATTTTGGGAATCTTACGACAAGGCGGTGGCCCGCAGGAAAGCCGAAGCGCTGTGGGCGCGCCTCTCTAAGCGCGACCGTGCAGCGGCCTTGGCTTACATCCCTGCCTACAAGGCCGCGCAGCCCGACAAACGCTACCGCAAGAACCCCGACACCTTCTTACGCAACCGCAGCTGGGAGGATGAAATCATTGACCAGACAACCCACACCACACATGCAACTCTCCCCCACTCCGCCACTTTCATGGCCGAAACCAACAAGGCAGAAGTGCGAGAGCTATCTCGCATTGCTACGGCAGGCGCAGCCGCTCTCGCAGGCCTTGTCGGAGGCTGTGAGGACGAATAATACACTTGCCGCACGTCAGGTAGGCGAGCAGATTGACACTCTTCAAGTCGGCATTTTTCGAGCCTTGCGCCGCCGCACGGCACAGGAGGCTTTCGACGAGTCCAGCGCCAGCGTGGCGGATCTTGCCGCCATCTGTGCGCCGGGGCGTCCTGGCGTTTCGCTTTCCACGACGCTACTCACCATTGTCGTTTCGCAGCAGGTCCAGTATTTCAACGTAAGTAAGACGATGAATGCCGCACAGGTAGCCATGACCGTAGATGATATCATTGACCGTTTCGGCTACATGACGCTCGAAGAAATCGCAACGGCCTTTGCCATCCGCCGCCGCACGGCACAGGTCTATGACCGGCTTGACCCCAACACCCTCCTCTCCTGGCTCTACGAGTACGACTACGAGCGCGATATCCTCTGTGAGCAGCAAGCTCGGCGCTCCGCCCCCCAACATGACGCCCTCCCCTCATCCAATGACACCCGTTCCTCATCCAATGACACCCGCCCATCCTCCAATGACACCCGCCTCGTTTCTTCCGCTGCGATTTTATCGCAGCCCATGACCTTTAATGAATATGTCCGTTGGCTCGAAACCGAAGCAGCAAAAGGCAACCCAGACGCCATCCGCGCAAAGGCTATCTACGATGAGAACCTAAGCCGCATGGAGGAACCCAGTCGTCGCGAAGCGGCCTTCCAAGCATGGCGTAAGAAAATGGGGGTCTGAGTTAATAAGCGCATAAGGAATAACATTGCCGCCGTACTTCACAGTGCAGCGGCAATGTATCTTCTAACATCATGTACAAGAAACTTGTCTATAAACCTATAAACCTTAAACTACCTACTTATGAAACGTGTTGTTATTTTGTGTTTGGGTTGTTACTCTGTTTCGGTGCTTGAGGTACTGCGTATGTACTCTGCAATTTCCTGTTTGGCCCGGTGTTCAAACTCGCCTAATCGCGTCTTGAAGTAGATGCTCACTCCGAACACTCCACCTGCATAGATGAGCGCCTGGCTGATGTACCAGAGCACGCCTTCAGCGATGTCGTAGTTGTTGAGGAAGAACGAGAGGAAGGCCAGGACGATGCCACTGGCTATCATGGCTACGGCTGTGCCATACTGAATCCATTCTTTGGTGTTAGCTTGCATTGTTCTTTTTCTGCTAATTTAAGGGAACGTTACGATGGCGTCAAGGGCAGTTCAGCCCTCAAGCGCTAATGTGACGGTAAAATCAACGTGCGGCATTTGTTGCTTTGAGCGGTCGTAAGTTTGAAAGCTTTTCTTTTGCGGTGTCACTACTACGGGGTAATACATCCCTGACGCGTCCCCGATGGGGAAACGCATCCACCACCGCCGGGAGGATAAGAACTCCATAATCCACCACTCTGCCCACTCGCGTGTTTGCGGGCCGCTTGACATACTCCAGCTTCTCCTTCCTCCGCCACCGATAGCCATCAGACTACGGTCTGGTGCAAAAGACGGGCGTTCCACGCGGCTGTACTGTTGCACATCTACCTCTATCTCCATGCTCTCTTTCATCACTGCGCTACACGTCTCGACAGCCCCGCGACGGTTAACGAAGAGAAAATCCACATAAGGCTGGCTGTCTCGTAGGACCAAAGGCGCATGGGCAGCAGTACTATCTTCTGCGCAGAGGGCACTTGCAGGGTAGAAGATGCTCTGTGTTCCAGCCCCGCTTACGTCCACCCAAGAGGTTATACTATGTTTGCCCACCCGCTCGGGCGAGCTGGTCGGTTTGGTGCTCGCATCGCCGTTTCGATGATTGTCATGCTCGTGGTACGACACATCAGCATTAGCCTTGTCGCCCAGATCCTTTATAGCTTGCCGCCGTTCCCACTCCGTCATGCCGCCCATGGCACACTGGCCGCCTGTGAATGGCCCGAATCCCGTGGTGGTAAAAACGCCGCCGTCGTCGCTCGCAAGATATTCCGTATAGATACGCAATGAGTAGCGCAAGAAGGAGCGTATCCATGGTTCCGTTGCTGGGGTGCCGGCAGCAGCGATGTTGGCATCGGCTATCTCGTCTCGGAAATCATAGTCACACCATATTGCCCTGAGTGCCGAAGATATGTCAAAACTGATGCGCGGCTGCCCGCCCGTGTCGGCACGAAAAGAACCAACGACGTTGCTTCCAGAAAAAACATCGACTCTGACGATGTTGAAGGGACTGTCGCCTGGCCATTTCAATCCATCAATATCAATAACTACGGGGGAGTTGGCAAAATATGTATTCCCGTCGCCAAACATGCCTGATATTGTTACCATGTGAAATACTGTGAGTTGGTTTAAAATTTTAAAATATTATAATACTGCCGCAGGTGCAAGGAAGTGTGAGAAATTAAATATACATCATTTCAACTGTCACGCCCGAGAGGCCCGTTTTATTGTTGACGTCGTACTCTAACTTCTTGATGAACCCTGTGACATCTCCAATGGTCGCACGGATGGTCTTGTCAATAGAAAGCAACTGTGCCAGTTCAATCTTTACAGGAATTACCGTTGTGCGAGATTCCCGGATAAACTTGGAATACTCTTTGTAAAACTGGTCAGCAAGACCACGCCCACGAAGGTCGGGGGTTGTAATCGGCATATAGCGCTGATTAGTCTCACTTTCTTCTCGAGCTGAGCTATTATAATAAGGATTCGGTTTTTCGGCGCGAAGCTTGAGCGAAAACCGACCAAAAGTACTGCCAACACCATTGTCAAGATACATCTTCTCAAAACGGTGGTTCCCCCATGCCCATCGGCAAAGTTTCAACAGGGTGTCACATCGCTCCTGGCTACTGTCAATCTCAACGATGAGATTGCGAACCTGTCCCATCCCGACACGGTCTCGTGCCAATATCTCGTCTACTGCACCACCGCTAAGGTATTCAGGGTAGCTGACAAGCTCCGACGGGTACATCGTGGGACCGCCCGTGCTGTAGCTGGTGACAAGGAGAGCTTTGTGACGTTTACCGTCGCTGTCGGTCAGATAAAATATCCCCGCGCCATTAATGTATCCAAGTGCATCGGTATTGAACGGAGCGTTGCGCACATCCGTAGGCCACATGTCCGCAAGCTTATCTGGGGCTGTGCTAACACTGACTTCTTCTGAAGCGTTGTAATCCCAGAGCTTGCCATAGCCGTCGCAGGTATCTGGATGGTCAATCGCACCGTCACCAGGCACTACCTCCCACCAGTCATTGCCTTCTGCTCCTAACGTATCTTCCTGATAGTTGATATAAGCATCGCGGCCAGAACTTCTCATTATCCCGAAACTCAGCCCGGGGTCCTCATTGTCGAATGGTGTGCCACCATTACTAATGCTATAGTTGTCAAGCAGACGAATCCGAAATCCCTCGGAGATGAAAACATCAAGGTCGCCTGATATGTTTACCTGATCCGTCAATAAGGATAAGGGCGTAAAAGAGTCTTCTTTATGTAACCTGTCCATAGTCACCCGGCCATAGGTGGAAAGCCATTTCTGGTTCTTCTTCCAGCTTTGCTCTATCTCGTCACTCCCCGAACCTGTGATATCTGGAGCCGGTGCTTTTAATTCTCCGGGAAAGAAAACCGCATAGGTGTTGTTTATCTCGTTCATGACAACAGGCGAGAAATTTACTTGAACGGTCTTTATCGTTTCATCGTCGCCAGAGCAGTCACCGTCTTCCGCGTCTATGTAATCTGCCAACCCGAACAATGATGGGAAAAGTACGTCCTCTTCTTCATCCACTTTCACGCCGTAAGCATTACCGTTGACCGGCGTAACGTAACATGTCTTGTCGAAAGCCGATATGTCTTGTCTGATGCGCCCATATTCGGCGTTAAGGCACCACTGGGAATAGTCGTGGGTGTCGCTGGTGTCTTTCCAAGTCTTTTGCGCACGCGGGAAAAGATCATTAAACCCTTTGTAGTAATAATCTGTGTTTTCCATACCCTTCCCGTAGGTCATACGAAAGCCACGGATGCAATTATCTTTCTTGGTGGGTGTCCCTATAATGTCGCAATTTATTTTCCGCACTTCAGGACTGCGAAAGATGTTTCTCAAGAGAACTATCCTGACTTCTTTGTAGTCTTGGCTAAAAATAAACCTGACACCAAATGCGGACTCCATCGCTTTGATGATCTCGCTGATTTCCACGTTCGGGTAGTTGTCTCCCGTGGCATAAGCGAGATATGCCGAGTAAGCCCGATGTTGATATTCCAGATCTGTCTTGTCAAGTTGTAGCGCTGTCTTGGGGCTGTCTTTTACGGTACTGCTTACTTCCGTTACAGTCCCCTCGATGGAGCCTAATTGGAGAATAGACTCACCGGTTCCCAAGGTAATGTTTACGTTGGCCATCAAAACTTTTCCGGGATAATCAAGGCCTTTTGTATTACCGAAAGTATATTGGCCTGCGCTTTCCCATCCTTTAACAAGGCTGTATTTATCGTCCTTGCTGATAATAGGAATGTAATATTGTTTATATCTCTTTAGTTTGTCTTTCGGGGTGAGATGGGATAAAATTTCGTCGTCTTGGTATTCGTTTTCCAACTCTTCATAATGACAGCCAAAGTTAAGCATAAAGACGCGTCGTAAGTCTTCCACATCCAGTGCCTGGTTTTCTATTATGTGGATTTTCAGATCTTTGAAAAGCCGATCAATAAAGTGCAAAAGATAAAAATTGGGTGCGTTATTGAATCTCGTCTGGTTATCGCCTCCGTCTGTCGTGTCTTTCCCGTGTGCCAGTCGCAGGGTGTAACTTCTGCCTGATTTTTCTTCGCCATTATCCCATGCCTTGAACGGGTAGCAAATGTTAATGTTACAGAACGGGTGTCCCTCGTCGTAAGGTGTCTGTACATTGGTGAAGTCAAGTGTCTCTTCTGCACCTGAGGCGTCATACACTATCCCGGTGCTTTTCACCAGTTTCGGCCAACGTTGTACATGTGGTGTCTTGCCACTATTGAGGGCAGAGCCAATACTAAACTCTTTTTTATAGACCATCTCAATAAAGTCATTGTCAACTGTGTAGGCTTCAAGACCACTGAGGCGGTACTTTACATTGGAGATGTGTCTGGCTGAGACTCGCTTCCGGTTGAGCGCTACGCCTATTACGACATCGCCGACGCTTACTTCGCGGGCCTTGACACCTTCAATCATGTCCATAAACGTCTTCTGCCCGCTTTCTAAACTTATGTCAATATAGCCATCTGCGTCGACCTCCACCTCATCTTCCAAACGGAGGCTCCCAAGGAAAAGAGGCAACCCGCACACCCACAGGCGAGCCTTTCGCTTGTCTATCAATTCGTGTAGACGGCTGCCATGTATATCGCCGCTTGAACCGAATATGTGTGCATTGGCTGGTATGTTCAGGTGGAAGGGAAGACTCCGCTTGCTGCCAGAGTCGAAGAGCTCGGACGTTTCAATGACGTGGATGTTCGCGTCGTCGTCCAGCATGGCAAACTTTGAACCTGTGCCGGTAAGGTCGAAAATTTCGAGTGCAAGATGTTCCATGAATATATTAAATTACACCGTAATATAATAATGTGCCCCGCAGAATCAAGGGCAGCTCCATCCTCCTCCCTTCCTTGCCCCTCCCTCTTTTGTCCCGTATGTTGCGACTCTGTCGCAACCCTCCCCTGTCCCATCATCAAATTTCTTTTTTCTCTATCTCCTTCTCCAGTTTTTCGCCCCCGTCAGTCTCCTTGTCCCGTATGTTGCGACTCTGTCGCAACCCTCTCTCCTTGCCCTTGACTCGGCCTGCTGTTAATCCTATTTTTGCGTTAAAAAAATGCGTACATCACCAGTCTATTATGTAGCGCCATCCGACATCGCTATCACCCCTAACGCCAACGGCAAGGCCAGTGACTTGTCTGTGTTTATCGCAATTAATACGCGAATTAAAGTGTATGACCCGCGAATTGCCGATCTGGGGATGGTCGATACCGCATTCCAAGAATGGAACCTGAAGGGTCGCAACCGACGTCTGGCAGATGCTAATGCGCCATATACCATCTATGCCCGGTTGAAGAAAGTGACTAATTGGTCTGATGCTTCCGAGGTGAGCGACGCACATGCTGACGCCTACCTTGTTTTTGCAAAAAAAGTGCAGGATGAAGAGACAAAGAAGTGGGAAGACCCATATATACTATCTCCTAATACCAGTAGCAGCGGTGGCATACACGCAACCGGGTATGACGGACAGCAATACTCTTGGTCTCCGATTCCAGCAAGACAGGCTGGGGAGGGACGGGCAAACTACTGGTGGATAAAACTGGGAGATGTGTCGGAACCTCGAAACGGTCAACGCAGTGTAACCATCGACACGGGAATACTCGGCACTGAGCAGTGGAATACAGAGTGGGCTTTAAACCCCACCGACCTCCCAATACGCCTCCTAATAACTAATTCGCAAGAAACAGATGTACCTTTTTTACGATGGGACGAGCATATTACTATATCCTTCACAATATTCAAAGGATGGACAGCGCATGACATCCCTGTAACATACAATGTTACGAGGGATACAGGCAACGACTCAAAAGATGAAGAATGGAATACAGCACATGTAAACATCGGTAACAAGTTAACCTTGTCTCATTTGTCTTCAAATGACGATATTGCCGCCTATGCGGCTGTGTTTACTGTGCTGGCTTACGATGAAGAGAATACACTGCTGGCGTCTGCTGCAATTACAGTCATGGGTGAGACCGCTATCGAATACAAGCTCGTGCCATCGGTATCCTCTGTAATTTATCATCCATCTACAAAGTCATTCACACCGGTGTCTTATGTATCGTACCAGATTCTCGCTAAAGACATGGACGGGTCAGAGACGTATCTCACGCATGATGATATTCTGAGAATAGGTGCCGTAGTGAAGATGGGGAACGAAGACGTACCTGAATACTCGGATACGGGTACTTACCGAAGGGCTACTTCGCTTTGGACGTCAGCTGAGGGGGTGACACTGACGCTGTTTATCTCAGGACTGCAGGCGGATGTCGTCACGCTACCGCGCATCAGTGATGGCAGCGAAGGCAAGGGATTCGAGAATATCTTCTGCCGCACGGCGACGGCTGCCGGCTCAGACGACGAACCGGTTTTCAACGGCACGCCGCCGGCTGAAATCACATCTGGGTCCGTCAATGGAACAGCAACAGCGTACAAGAATACTATTGACGCATGGGTGCCGGATGGATGGTTATCAACGCCGTTGACACACACAGCGGCTGCGCCATATACATGGGTGTCGAAACGGTCGAAAACGGGAGGGCAATGGGGCGCGTTCTCCACACCTGCGCTCTTTTCGAGATATGCTTTTCAGACGGTCTCGCTGGATCTCGACAACCAGCTTGACGCCATCGCTCGTGGAGCGAATGGAAAGACGGCATTCGCACGGGTAATTACTACTCATGCACGATTGTATCTGGGAGGACAGCTGATTCAGACGGGGGTGAATTTCAGCGGCGACTATGGCCTCAAGAATAGTAACGGCACATATCTTGTCGATGCGCAGGGGAATCGCATCACAGCGACGGCTACAACGGCGGGAGGAGTGCGGACGTTGGTCTGGAATATTCCGGCAAATGTCGGATGCCCAGACGCTTCCTACACTGCACGAATCGTGGCTGCTTACAACGGAAAGGAATACAACGCGATATTCAAACTGAATGTCCTGAGCGAAGGAACGACACCGGAGATTTTCCAGTTGTATCCGTCTGCTGATGTGCTGTCATTCACCAACGTAAATGGCAAGCTGACGCCTGACGCTCTGACGGTGTTCTGTGGCTACACTCGTATAAATGCCGACGGCGTGACGAATTTCCCTGGAAACATCATGGGCAATTTGGCAACCTCGGAATCGGATGGGAATCCAGCGGGACAGACATACTCTGCACCCTACAACATTTTCTATCGACTAATGGGACAAACGGCCGTAGGATCGTGGCTATGGGCTCGAAGTGCGGCAAGTTCTGGCTCAACGCCTGACGGAATAATTACGGTTGCTAAAGATAGTAAAATCAGCGGGGAATTGTTGGCCGCTGTCGAATTTGTCTTGTCTCCCGCTATGACGGTGAAAGCGATAGGTGATGAAAATATCGTTGACCGGGAGAAAATTCCTGTCCTGCGCGACGGACTTGATGGAGAGTCGGCTGTGATGTATTTCATTCAGTCTTCGCGAAGGAGTGTGACAATTCCCGCTGGCAGCACAGAGGCGCATTTCTCGGCAACTCTGGATTTCTTCAAGAAAGTGGGCAACAGTACCCCAACACATCATTATTGCTATGTCGCAGCATGGTGGCGCGGCAATGGCGAGGATGTTCAGATAACGGACACTTCGGTATTTACAGCACCTACGGACCTCGTTGACCGGGCGGAAATAAGGGAACTGTCAACCACAATGAGTACTACAGGCTGTGTGGACGTGCGGGCAACGGCATTTATAATACGCATATATTCCACTCCACCTGTGGAAAATTCCATCCCCCTTGCGGAACTGGAAATCCCAATTCTCAAAGATGGTGATAATGGGAAGAACGGAGAGACATTTTCAATAACGTCCAACGTGCAGTCGGTGGTCATACCAGCCAACCTTACAGCGACATCTTTCTCCGCATCACTGTCGTTCTGGAAAGCTGTAGGAGGCGAGACCAAACAGCTTTATCCTTGCTACACGACGGCGTTTTGGAGACGTGGAACATCTTATACACGCATTAGCAACACAACTTATTACCCATCGTATTCCACGAAACGTACTACGGGAACGGCATCAATAACGGGACTGTCTACGAACAATTCCTCTGCTGTAAGGGCGGACGCCATTGTTGTTCGCATCTATGATACAGCTACAATGTCCCCATCAACCAAGTTCCTTGCCGAGCTGGAAATTCCAATCCTTAAAGATGGAAAGGACGGAGAAGGACAAAAAGGCGAAACGGGCAAGGGCTATTACTACCTCGGTGAGTGGACCGACACATCCAACGAGAACTTCATCGCATCAGATGCCTCCTTCGACGTGACTAAGCACGTAGCGCCTTACGTGTCCGTAACATCCGACGGCACAACGACGTACTACATGCTCGTGGCAAAAGAAGGATCCTACAGCCGCACGTCCGCTGGTACTCCCTCTGCCAGCAATCCCAACTGGGAGCTCATGACGACGCAGTTCAAATACCTCATCTCACAGGCAATATTCTCCGATTTTGCGAAGCTGGGGTCGGCTATCTTCAACAAGGACTGGATGTTCTCGCAGTATGGTCTTACAGGACTCGGCCAGTTCGATACTACCGCATATAAGGACTTCGACCGTAATTTCTACAACCTCGAACATTCAAACAAACTCTACGGTCATAAAAGTATTAAGACTGGGGATGGAAGTGTATTGCTCGGATCTGTCCAGTTGACTAAGGGAATGCAATACACGTTGGCAACATCGAGCCGCAGATACGCACGGTCTGCCTCTCTTGCCGTCTACTATGATTCGACGGTTGTTCAGGGAGCCAAGGTTACAACACCAAATGACGCCGACAAATGGGAGTTCGTCGAGGAAAGTGTGGTATTTACTGCACAACATTCTGGGGTTCATGAGATTAAACTCGAATACGACTCCGATGTGCCCTATTCTCCTTCAAGCGGATTCCCTAAAACCGTGGAAGGTTCATCTACTACACCGCAATATTCTAATCTTTTCTCTTGTGTAGGATTCAAAGACGCTGAATATAAGATTAATATTACAGGACACGTTTCCAGCACGCAAGCTAAGCTTGTGCTCAGAGTCGTTGATCCTGGAAGTTATAATGAACAACTGGGTAGCGTAATAGAGATTACGACAACCTCCGAAACAACAAAGAGCATAACATTCCGCCCAAAAGCAGACCGTGGAGTGGCTGTCCAAATGGCGGTCGTTAAAAAGAGCTCGTCATATACAGGTTCCTACACTGGCACAGTGACCATGCTGTCTGTTTCCGGCGTCACGGACTTTGAATGGGCCGGTCTCTTTGCCAACTTCATCCCCAAGGTGGCTATTGACTGGAGCAACGGCTATGCTCACTTCTGTGGAGATCGCGTACAGTTCAACCCCGATGGCAGTGGGCTCCTGGCAGGCGGCAACATTCGCTGGGATGCCAATGGTGCAGGACTGATTACGAATGCCTACCAACGAAATAATTTCTCATTTATAACAACGGCTGCTGATTTTGACAAATTCACAACAACCAAGAAGGCGTGGATGGAGTTCAACGAATATAACGACAAGCCATCGCGAAATATCATAACCCCAACACCAATCCTCGACCTCGACAATCTCGGGCAGATTATTGTCGTCAAATGCTGGGACCCTGACAACGCCATCATACACCTTCCGTTCATCGCGGCCTTTGGCGAAGTTGCAACGAGCTTCGACTATTTCTACACCGGAGCTCGGACCGAAGATGAGTTCAACCAACTCTCGGCAGAAGAGATGGCGAGCCTCCGCCGTGCAAAGATGCGCGCACGCGCCATGCTTGGACGAACCATCGAAATTTACAACCTGACGGGCGTCACGGTATATCTCATTGGTGTATATAATAAGTACCTATCGGTGAATAATAATGTGGACATGACGATGGGAAAACAGTACCAGGTGACAGAACGCTATGCCCTTACATCGGGGCGGATGTTACGCTTTACTTGTCGCAGATGTGCTGACGCCGCCATTGTCGCATATAATCTGAGTTCCCCCGAAGTTATCTACTGGGATGTAGACTCAGGCGCAATAAATCTTAACGCCGACGACTTCGCCCCTGAATATCTCATCGACATGTAGCCCCTAAAACACCGTCCTCCCTTTCCTCCCTCCCATTCCTTCACCAGTCGTCCCGTATGTTGCGACTGTGTCGCAACCCCTCCCCTCCCTGCCCTTGACCCAAGCACAGATAATTTCTAATTTTACATTATAAAAACAATCTCATGGCTTGCAACTGCTCCGAAGGATATTATATAGGCTCTGACCTGAAATTCGCTATAGACATCAAGGCGAAAGGCTTTGACATGGCCACGGATGACTTTGATATAGAGTTGCGGTGTGGCTCTGTCTGCCAGAAAGTGACAGAGGAAGAAATCACCTTCGATTCCGAAGGACAATGCTACCTTTTAGTGGACACCACGAAATTCCCTGAAGGTATTCTTAAAATGAAAGTGACAGCCCATGTTCCTGACGATGATTTCCCATCGCATCGACGGCGGGAGGTGGGGTATTTAGACCTTTGCCGGATAATTCATCATGGATAATATGGGATGCCAACATCGGAATGTCAAGCAGTGTATCTTGGGGTGCTTAAAGTTGTCAGCCCGAATCCTCTCAACGCCGCCGAGGGTAAAGGCGGAGCGCATTGGCTGCTTTTGCGTCAAGGCGGTTCTCCGGACAGAGCACTTAAAAATCTCTGCGGCGCTTGTCTGTGGGGTAGGTGTGGCTGAACGCTATGAATACCTACAGGTCATCGAGGGTAATCTGATAACTATTGATAACGAATACATGCTCGTGCTAAAAAAATAAAATATGAATTACGAGGGATATAAAATTGAAAGAAAAGGCGATAATGTCCGGGACTTGCTCAATAAAATAGAGGCGCTTGAAGATGCTACGCCTTTGAAGGGCGGCACTATGAGCAGCACCGATAAAGATAAACTTGATAATATTGGAACTCTGTCCCAACGCGACATAGACGACATCTGCACAGATTATTAACAACATAAACACAATACGAATATGGCAACAAAGTATCTTGATTACCAAGGTCTTCAGTACCTTTGGAATAAAATCAAAAAGTATGTGGGCGATGGTGTGGGTAGCATCTTCGCTTGGCAAAAGGTAACGGGCGCGAATGCAGAAGACCCTACATCATCGACTACCTACACTGCGGGAGCGGACTCCAATACCCTTCAGTTCGTCAGTGGCGATAATATCCAGACGACCGTTGCAAAAGACGTTAACAGCGGGGCTATCAAGATTACAACTAAGACTAAAGATGTTGTGACCAACGTCAATTTTGACACGAAATGCGGCAATCTTACTCAGACGATCAATGGAAAAGCTACCAATATAGCTCACGCTACTACTATCGTTGACGCGGGAAAAAGTACAGCGATAATCATCGGAGATTCCAGCACGACAGGATCTGCAATAAGCAAAGAACGTGCGTTCAATGCCTTCCAGGTAGACAGAGATTTCGTGAGGAAGGATAATACAAGTTGTTATGTGGTAGTTATCGATAAATCCCCGCAACTGGAGTGGGGCCAGAGGGCGGAGGTGGCCTGCGTTGCAGGCGACCTCATTCATGTGGTGATGCCTGAAAATCCTAATACGGACACGCAGGTGACATGCGCCAACAACCACTACGTGCCTTCAACGTTTAAGTGCTGGAATAGTTGTGATGGCATGGCAGACCCTCAACCAGGTGCCACCGTCGCAGTTGTTACGGGAGTCCAGACTGACGAAAGAGGACATGTCACCCTCGTTGGTTTTGGCCAGGCAACGGATACACGCAACACTGCGGGCAGCACGGAAGACTCCGGTTGTCTGTTTATCGTGGGAGCTAAGTCGCAAGGCGATCACCCACAGACGTACTCTAATAGTGGCGCCTACATCAAGAACGGCAAAGTTTACACGGGGGGGGTCGAGACCGTGTCCTTGACGGCTGAACAAACACTTACAAATAAAACGCTCACTAATGGAAAGGCCAGCTCCAACCCCGTCTCGTCATCAAATGATACGACGCTCGCCACAACAAAATTCGTAAAGGATGAGGTGGCTGCCGCCCAGACAGGCTCGGCAACATTCAAAGGTGCTGTGCTTCCCACTAACTACGGCACACAAATTGTCAACTATAAGAATGGATGGTACTGGCTCGTTAAAACACCCGGCACCTTTGCCGGATTGGGAGAGCTGCAGGCAGGCGACCTTATCTATGCCATCGCCGATGGCTCTGAGTACAACGCAGAAAACCTCACGGTCGTTCAAGCCAACCTCGACCCAATGACCAGTGCCGAGATTGATGACGCAACTGACCAGACGCCTAACGCCGGATAGACGCTGCTCTAATAGCGGTCCTGCTGTCTTTGCAGGACCGCTTCTGTCCCAGCTGAAGGCTTAGCTCCCATCAGTCCAGCATGTTGCGACTTTGTCGCACCCCTTCTCTCACTTCAGTTCTCATAATCCTTAACTAAAAATCGTGAAATATCTTAATCCAACTGGTTTAGCCTATCTTTGGGCTAAAATGAAATCTATGTTCGCAAGCTCAGGTCGGTCAGGAACGGATATTATTCCTGCTGACCTGGCTATAGGTATTCCTTCCGGACAGGTGGATAGTACATCGACCTCTACAGAATTTACTGCTACAATCGAAGGAATTACTGAATTAAGAGACGGTATATGTGTTTATTTGACAAATGATGTGATAAATTCTGCGTCAGAATTTACAATAAACATTAACGGACTGGGTGCCAAACCAGTATATTTTCAACAAACAGGAGCGGAGGACTTATTCAGTAAGTCGTCTACTTACTTATTTGTCTATAATAGTTCCCGTGTAGAAGGTGGCTGCTGGGATTCTTATAATGCTACTACTGATCCTTTGGCTGATAAATTCTACAATGGCATCACAACAACATTTATACGAAGCCGAGAAACTGGGGAAGGTGAGATAACTCGATTGCAAGGTAATACTGTAGTGTGGAATCAAGCCATGAACCAAGATGATTGGGTTGATATGGGTCTCCCAAGTGGCACTTTATGGTGTAGAAAAAATATAGATATTACTCAAGCTGACAAGTTAGCAGCCAGTGAGTTTCAGTACGATTGCTCATTTTTTTCTTGGGGTAATGTAGAAGGACATAATCCAATCAGTACATCTTCTTTTGATTATGATTGGGGTAATATAAATTCTGCCGCCCCTTGGTATGACGGACAAGTTTATGCTGACACACCAGGCAATTCTTTGTCTTCTTTTATTGCTTTAAATAGTGGTTATGATGCTGCTCAGGAAGTTCTGGGAAGTATTTTTAGGATGCCAACCACAACGGAGTTCATTGAGCTGTTCGCCAACATCATCTACATTGATGCAGATGGCAACGAGGTGGACACCACGAAGACCGACAAGCGAGTGAGCGTGAACGGCGTGATGGGCCTGTACATCCAGAGCAAACTCAACGGCGCACGTCTGTTCTTGTCCTGCTCGGGTATCGGAGCTGGCCGCTCGTGGCACTACCGCGGGTCGTACGGCCGCTACTGGTCTTCGACGTGGAACTCAGCCCGCAACGCGCGGGGCCTGGGCTTCAGCAGTGGCGGAGTCAGTTCGCAGTACTACGACAATCGGTGCCGCGGTTTTGCAGTACGCCCGGTATGTAATCCAGCTGATAAAATAGGGAAAGATAATAATAAATTTCTTATAAATAATAAGAACATGTTTAACCTTACCCGAATGTTCGGCACAGATAAGGAACCATCAACCACAGAGGATTTTGAAGACTGGCTTGATAAGAATATAGGTCTAAGAGATTACTATGATTATAATGAGGGTGAGATTATATCAGTCAAGAGCACTGCGTTTAAAACTACAGGATTTAACTTGTTTAACTTGGCAACTAATAAGGCCCATGTGATTAAAGGACAACAAGTTCAGGTTACTGGTTCTTATACTAAGGTGCTTGACGGAGAAGAAGAGATTACGCTTGATTCTGATGGATTTTATGTTCCAAGTACTGAATATATAACTATAGAAGGTGCAGATAGTACTACTTGTGTACATTTTGCAGGACAACGTAATGATGAATATGAGCCTTACTGGGAAAATATAGCTCCGTTGAATATTACAACTATCACAGGTAAGCTAAATGGTGAAGGTGAGAGTGTAGCTGTCTTTCCTGACGGAATGAAAAGAGTTGGAAATGTATATGATGAAATAAAAGTTGAGAACGGTATTACTAAGGCTATTAAGAGAGTAGGGAGTGTGGATTTGGGGACACTGAGTTGGATTTACCGTAGTAATCTCAGAGGTATGTCTGCGGCGTTAAACCCAACAGCAAAAAACAAGTTTTATGCGATTTGTTCGGCATATCCTTTTGGGGGCGAGTATTCAGATTTGTCTGACAAACAATGTGGGTACGTCGATAGGAATCAAATTTTTGTCAAGGACTCTTCTTATACCGACGTAGCCTCCTTCAAAGCCGCTATGTCTGATGTGATACTGTACTACGAACTTGCTACCCCTGAAGAGTATATCCTTGATAATTTTGACTTACCTGTTGATTTTAAAGAAGATGCTTGGGGTGTAAGTGAAACGTTGCCTAATAGTGAAGCCAGTCTCACATCCTTAGCTCCTGTCACTGATTTGCGATATCTCAGCAGAGTGTCTGTGTTGGAGAAAAAAGCAAAAAGTAAAGGACCTATTACTGCTTCCTCTTTCATTAAGTCTGGAGGTACTGCCTCTCAGTTCTTAAAAGCTGATGGTTCCACGGATGATACTGCTTATGCTCCCCTTAATTCTCCAGCTTTAACAGGTACTCCGACAGCACCAACGGCAGAAGCTAATAGTAACAATAATCAGGTTGCTACGACTGCTTTCGTGAAATCTGTTATTCCACAGACTGTTGTCTTGCCTCAGTTTAACGAGGAACACTTCGGGACAACAAACGATAAGGTCACACTTGTTAATGACAAAGGTGATTATGTTGAATATGTAGTTACAAGAAGTGATCCTGAAGGTGCTGCAGCTCATGCAAATAGTGAACAGTTGATTCCTTCTCTCGACTATATTGAATATTTAATGGAACAGACAGGAATGGGATTAATAACATTTACTACAGCAAAAACAAGCATAAGTCTTGGGTTAGATGTTTGTACAATCCTTACAGTTCCTGTAAATAGTTTGTCTGTATCTTTACCGATAGCCTCAGAAGGTTTGTCAACAACTTCAAAGCTGTATGTCACTGCTTCTGACCAGCCTGCTATTTCCTTTACTTCCGGACAGACAATTAAATATACCAAAGATTATATAGATAACCCCATTGACAGCGGACGTGAATATGAAATCACCGCTTTTTGGAATGGCCAGTTCTGGCTCATCTCAAAACAAGAAATAGATGTAAATTAATATGAATAGACTTTTACAAATGTTATATGGAAAGAGAATTGCGATTGTAGGCAATTCCATGGTAAGCAGAGATTTTTCTGCTGAGATAGATAACGCTGATGTAGTTATAAGATTTAATCATTTCTATAATTATGACAGCGGATTAGTTGGAAAACGTGTAGATATTGTGTTACAAACTGTAGCTCAGGCTTGGTACGATGCTGTAAATAGTGGCAAAGCTCATATTAATATTGTCCAAAAACAAAGACCTGCCATATTCTTGGTCAAGAGACCAGATCATTATGATACGAATGTCCACAGAGCTTACGGTAAAGGAATACGTGTTGATAATGGAACAAACTGGTTTCAGCCTTGGTGGAAGTTTACTACAGGGACATGTTCTTTGTGTTATCTTGCTCAGAATTTGACTAATGCAGAAGTTCACGTCTACGGATTCTCCAATGAGGGTCACGATGATGCTTGGCTAAATTACATTGCTACTGATGCAAAGCATTATAGTAATGTTGCAGATGAAGAACGTCCTGTAATGTTAAATGCTATCGCGCAACTTCAGTCTTTAAGAATTGTGGAGCCACCTCTTAAAGAGATTCCGAAAGCAATAGTGGTACCTATTAAGGCAAATTCACAAGGTGCTCCGAAAAAGAATAAAAAATTACTTCTTCCTTGCTTGGAGAAATTGACTAAACTGAATTATCCAATATATGTTGTCGGAGATGATTATGATTTATTACATCAAGCTAAAAAGAAATATAAGATAAATACAGTAGAAGTACCTCAAATATATGCTTTTGAGGATGTGACAAAAACTCTGAGAAAATGGCAGGTTGAGACCGGTTTCTCTGGTGATATAGCACTTGTACAATGCACTTCACCGTATCTTAAGCCAGAGTGGGTCGAAAAATGTTTTGAAGGATTAGCTTTGGCAAGCTTGACAGCAACAGCTGTTCCTTTAGAATTTAAACCCACAGCGATTTTTAGAGAAGAGAACGGAGTGTATCTGCCCAACTCACAGGCATTACCTCCCGCAAGTGTGGCACGTCAATTATTACCTAAGACAGTTCGTATTACTGGTGCAGTAGAATGTTTCCATACAGACGCCTTAGCATTTGATAGTCTATATCAGGTTGGAGTTATGCAACCTATTATTGTTGATAACGCTGTTGATATTGATACAACAGAGCAGCTTGAAAATATAAAATTTTAAAAATTATGATTGGGACTCACAATTCTATGACATACCTGAAGGCAAAGAGCAAGGTATGGGAGGCTATCGCTGGGTACTGGCGATGCCAGGACAAGACGCTCAGCGAGCAGATTGATGCCGGTGTGCGATGGTTTGATATACGCGTGGCGTATGACAGCAATGCGAAAGGGTCTGTCTACTGGAAGTTCGCACATGGAGAGGTTGATCTCGCAATGTTAGGAAAAACAGACAGCAAGACAGGGCGCGATGCAGGCACATACCGGATAACACTCGATAGCGTACTTCGCCAGATACAGCAGTGTGGAGGCGTGGCACGCATCATGCTTGAGCGCGGCAACGACTCTGACGAAGGACTCTTCAGCGAATACTTCAATCAGCAGGTTATGGCGCGGCAATGGCCTTGTGTAATAGGCGCTGTTATCAAGAAAAACTGGAAAGTGCTGTGGAATAGTCGCCCTGGACTGGCTATCACCGACCTGTCTTATGTCCCCTATAAGCGCGACAAGGCATGGCACAAACAGCTCAAAGGAATAATCGCATTCCCATTCAAAAGCATAAAGAAAAGGGCTAAAGAAAATGGGAATCCAACTAAGGCTCAGCGAGAAACACCTAACCGTGTATTTGTCTTTGATTATGTCTGAGACTTGATATAAAAGGGGAATATAAAAAGTCCCCGACCTCTGCACAAAAAGCTCTCTTACCTTCTTTTTACGCTAAGCCCGCCAATGACGGAAAGGCCGGGGACCTGTAAGTCCTCTTCCTCCGTCATTGGCGGGCGTCTTATTGTTTGAGCGTGAAGGTAAGAGGCTGCAAATATAATTATATTTATGAAATAATATATCTATGATACGTGCAGATTTAATTGATTTTAACAAAGAACTGCTTCAAAAGATGAAACAGGTTGGTATCCGTATGGATGATTATAAGTACTGCGAACTATACCGTGATTATGTCGAAATGTCGAAAAATGAGAAAAATAGGAAGGCTGTGTTCATCACTTTGGCTGAGCGATATGGAATCTCTAATCGTCAGGTGTATAATATCATCAACCACATGAAAGAAGTTGTGTACTAATGGATTGAAAAGAGTATTGCCGAAGTGAAGCTGCGTCTTCAGGTGTTTTATGTGGAATGGCTTTGTGCCTGTGTGGCAAGCGGGTAATTTTGCTGCAACGTTCGGGATGTCCCGAATCACGAGATCTTTCACCCTTTTTATTCACACAAACACAAACACATTCTCATTATGAGTGACATGAAAATTTTCTCCATTCCTGACGCTAATGGAGGCAATGGTGGTAATGCGCTCGCTAACGGTGTCGTTCCTTTCATGCTTGGAGCAGGAATGTCTGGTGGCTTCGGCGGCTTTGGCGGCTGGGGCGGCAACATGGGCGGTTGGAGCGCGATGAACATGAATAACATCACCGAGTTGTTCGCGATGGGCATCCTTGCCCGCATGTTCGGCTGGTATGGCAACGGTGACGGCATGGGCGGTGGTAGCGGCGCAGCTTTCCTTTCCAGCCAGATTAACGGCAACAACGGACGTGACCTAATCATGCAGGCCGTAACCTCACAGGGCGAGCAGAGCCGCACGGCTACACAGACTCTCTCCACGATGCTGGGGCAAGACTTCAACCTCGTCAACAGCAGCATTCAGCTCATCCAGTCTTCGTTGGCAAGCATCGCCGCACAGCAAGGGATGACGCCGCTGCAAATCATCAACAGCATCCAGAGTGGCAACGCTGCCCTCAGTCAGCAACTGTGTCAATGCTGCTGCGACAACAAGTTTGCCATAGCACAACAGACCAGCGAACTTCAGCAGGGTATGAACGCTGGCTTCAATGGCGTGCAGATGGGGCTCAATCAAGGCTTCAACGGAGTGGAAAGGGGACTTGGCGGCATACAGACGCAGATGGCGCTCAATGCGGGGAAGGACGAACTGGCTACCTGTCAGCAGACCTACACGCTCACCGACGGCGCCAACCGCAACACGCAGGCTGTCCTCGCCAAACTCGATGCTATGCAGACTCAGGCTCTGCAGGACAAACTCGACGCCGCACGCGAGAAGAACACTCAGTTGGCAGGCGAAATCTCTCAGCTAAACCAGAATCAGTATATCGCTGGTGTAGTTGGACAGACGATGGCTCCAGTTAACGCACAGCTCGCAGCCCTCAACAAGGAAGTGGACGACATCAAGTGCAAGCTGCCTAACACGGTCAATGTGCCATTCCCGAACCTGGTAGCCGTCAATGCGACGCCTTACGTCAGCGGTGGCATCTACCCCAACGGCATGTTCGGAGGCGGCTTCAACTACGGTAACTACGGATTTTAACGGAAGGAGGTAAACCATGGGATGCTACGCTAACATACCTACTAACATCAACGGTATCCCCTACCTGCGCACGACGAACACAACCGTAGGCACTACATCTGTAGATCTCGCCCTCGGTTCATACCGTCGTCCGCTCCCTCAAGTCGGATACTTCACGGTGCGGATTGCCGATGCCATCCCGACGGGCACGACTACGACGCTGCCTGTCACACTGACCCGCAACGGTCAGACCCGCGCCCTAACCCTCTTCGACGGTACTCCCGTCACTGTGGCTGACCTCATCGGCGGAACAGGTGTCTTTCTCGTATTCAACGACGAGGAGAGCGGCATACTACAGCTGATGAGCCGCACAGTCGTTTAACAGCGTTCAGTATGTTGCGACTCTGTCGCAACCAACATCAAACAAAAAGTAATAACACATGGATTTCCAAAGTTTACGTCCAGGCAGTGCTATATACATCCTGCACCGCGAAACAACGCCACAACTCATTGTGGCTACCGTCCAGAACAAACCCGAGCCAAAGCCTCGCTACATGACGCAGACTCCGGCAGCCACGCCAGCCGCATACGCTGGCACAAACATGATGGCTCCTGTGGTCGAAGTCGTAGCCCGCTGTGGCACCGAAGATGTACCCTTCAGTAATCTCACCCCCACCGACACCTCTGCCACCTACAACAACGGTCAAACCTTCATCACCACCACGCCCGATGCTATGCTGCCTGCCGTGGATGCGATGATTCAGGAAAGCCGCAAGGCGCTCGAAAAGGTGGACTTCCACAAGACGGTCCTCGTGGAAGGTGAGAAGATGCTCGAAACCCTTAATCCGCGCTACCGCGAGGAAAAGGAGCAGAAACAGGACATCGCCAACCTGAAGGGACAAATGGGCGACATCGTGAACACCATGAACACCATGATGACCATGATGCAGGACCTGAAGAAAGGCATCTCGTCTGCGTCGAAAAACAAGTAGAAATCCCTAACACCATTACGACTATGATTTTCGGATTTGAATTTCGTGACGAGCACGACAAGCAAGAACTCGTCGAGATGGCAATAAGGGCCAAGGAGTCCGTCTGCGACCTTTGGGAGAAGATGGCTGAGCACATGCCAGAACTCCAGCAGATCCAGGAGCGCGGTGGTCGCTATCGCAGCGGCATGATGGGCAATCCCGGTGGCTGGAACGGCAACGTAGGCTACCGCAACTACGGTGGCGGCAGCAACTTCCGTGGTGGCTACGGCATGAACGGCTACCCCATGTACCGTGAGAACCCTGATTACATGGGCTACGGAGACCGCCGCGGCTACTAAGCCCTTCTCCCATTTCAGAGTGGGTGGCGGTTAGCCGCCACCCATCATTTCCATTTCTGTCACGTATGTTGCGATTTTATCGCAACCCTAAAATAAAAAACAATGCAAGACCTCCGTCAGTACGATATTCTTCCCAGTGGCCTTCGTGCCTACCTCGCCCAGTACGGCCACCACTTTTCAAAACCTCTCTGCGACTACGCCGTATCGCTCATGCAGAAGGCAGGTCCCGACGGCAAGCCCGTTGCCATCACTCCCATGTCGCGCGAGGAAGTTGATACCCTCCTCAAGACCCACGGCGTAGAGCTGAAGAACAATGTCCTCTACGACCACGTGTTTGTCGCCAACATGGTAAAATCTGACCAACTCGGTTCTTCCATCGTTGATGCCAAGCACCACGCACTCGCCATCCGCGACTACATCGACGACATTGATAAAGCCGAAGGCTACCTCTTCGACCGCTGGATGTCCGACCTCTGCGGCCTCGGTCCAAAATACATACCCTACTGGGAAGACATGATTTAATTATCCTGTACCGTATGCTGCGTCTCTGTCGCAGCTCCACTAACCCTACTAACATGATTAGAGACTATCTTGACATAGAAGGACACTGGGGAATACTCGCTTATTATGATGCTCTACCCGACGACTTCTCACAGCTCGCTCCTATTCTCCGCGAGTTTGCTTGCCCTGAGCCGGAAATAGATAGAGCGTGGAATACCATCCACAGCTCCAACAAGGCCTTTGTCTTTAACGTTCCATGGGCACGAATGTCTGTCATGGTGGTTGGCCGTGTTACACATCCGGCACAATTTCTCAACTCCTTCATGCACGAATCCGACCATCTTCAGCAAGCGATTCTTTCCTATTACCAAGTCCCACAAGACTCCGAACAGGGTGCGTATCTTCAGGGGTTCATTGGCCAGATTGCATACGATGCCATTTCACCACTCCTTTGCCCGAAAAGGTAAGTTTTTTTATTTGCATTTTTTTTCATATCTTTGTGCTGTATTAAAAGGCACATAGTTATGTTTTGCAGCGAATTTATCTTAGACGATGCTATAGCAATCACCGCAATCCCCGTGTCCGACTACAGCCTCGGATTTAGCCAATGGCAACTGACCCCTACTATTCCACGGGACGAACTTGATCCTCCGCTCAATAATGCGATAACAATCGGCATCCAACCGGCTGCTAAAGGGCGTCCCGTCATCCCAATCTTAAGGAGGACGGGCAAAGCAAAGGATGAAGAAAACGACAGCGTTGCAGACCGCATCCACTTTGTCAACGTCACGTGCGAAATTGATGCGCGTGATGCCTCCGTATGGAATAATCTTCTCGCGCTGGAACGCACACCTTCTCATCTCTTACTCACTTTCCGAGATGGCACAAAAGCCTTTGTGTCAGCGACGAAAGACACCTATGTCTGTACTACTGAGCGCGACGGTGGCAAGGCGTCTGTATCGTTTAAAATCCAGAATTTCATGGGCGTGCAGCCTGTCATCTGAGACTATGAGCCATACAATTCATGCAATATGGGTCCGCTTTACACCATATCTGACGGCGTGGGCTGAAGAGGAGTTTGGCACCGGGATTCTTTTAGGTGGCCATCGCATCCTTGAACTAAGGACCCTCCAGGGAGTAAAACAAGCTCTTCGTGGAATCGTCGAAGAGGATGACAACTTGGCCATCGAGAACAAAATGTCACTTTCACAACTTGGCTATGAAGTAGTTTCATCTGTGCTGAATGCTCGTACTTGCAACGAGAATATTATGGAGCGATATGGAGGAGAGACCATCAATGCCTTTCTGCCTGTACACGTACCAGACTTCCTGCAAGTCGACGGGGGGGCTATTCGTCCGTTTTCGAGGTTAATGCAGCTCGCTCCAGGCACAGCAAAGTTCCTGGCCAACCAAGTATATCACGAATTTTGGGCTGCCATACGCAACTATGATCAATCAATGGGGATTGGCAGCTTTAGAATTGACAAAGACATGTTGGAAAGTTTCTGTGAGGATAACAATATTCCTCCGGCTTTTATTGATGATCTGAGAAGGCAATACCAACGGCTCAAGCAGCAAGGCTATTTTAATAAAAAAAGTTAAATATCATCACACTATTGCCCTGTGTCCCGAATCGGCGTAATTTTGCACAATCCGAAAATATAGTCATGTCTAATAAGCCATTAACGAAAGAAAGATCTTTACGGCAAGAACTCACACGCAAAGCTGAATGCCGTCGCAAGATGCGAGAAAGTTGCAAACTTTATAGTCCTGAACCTATCCTGGGGATGACGGATGCAGAAATCAAGGCTCTCGCTGGTCGAGTGACGACAGAAGCAAAAGGTTCTATGCGCATTAAGGATGCTGATGGGTGTAGCCGGAGATTAAACAATATGGAGGCCGCACTCTTTGAAGCTGCGATTGTCGCAGCTGTGGACTATTTTAACCAACGCGAAGAGGAGCATAGACAAATATTGTTATTCCGTAAAGAATGCCAGGAACAAAAAGACAACTTAAAAGAGCTGAACATTAGGCAGCGAAAGAGCTTTGCCAATTTTATTGTGCAGATTAAATCATAATTGATGTCAAGGCTCTTTAAACTGTCGCCAGAGCTCTTGGATTTTTACGCAATCGCTCGTCGCAGTGGCTACAAACGAATGACCATAACGAAGGTTTATTGGGCCCGTAATCGCGAAGTCTGGTAATAAAATTATAGTGCCTTCCTGTTGCTTATTGACGAGCGACAAACGTGCACCAAAGCGATTATCCTTCGCCCACTGGAATGCCACAGGAGACTTCTTTTTATCTGTGACAACAATCATGTGGCGAATGACGTCGAGCTTGCCTGTGCCGGTCTTACGCGCCCATTGCTTCTTCATACATTCTGCGATGATATCGGTGGCTTGCTCGGGAAGGACAGGAGCAGCAATCACCATCTCTGTCTCACTGTACCGAGACAGAATAGCGGGCAGAAGTTCCGTCAGGGATAAATCACCGTACCCCTTAAATTCTCTTGTGCCGTCGTCGCCAAGAATCGAGCGCAACTGACATACGTGACGCTCGGCACAGCATGGTTCTATCAAAAACATTCCTGATTTTTAGAGAGGTGACTAAAAGGCCCAGGCTCACAAATCGAGCCTGAGCCTGTTTTATTTTATGAAAATGACAACGGGGTTAAGCCTTGTCTTTTTGCTGGATATTACCCACATATTTTGTCAGTGGATAAAGTTGGTAACCACATGTTACGGTAAAAGTCTGACCGTGGTCATCTTGACGCGTCGTGCCTGTGTCTGCGGCGACGGCCCACTCGGCCTCTCCGTTTTCATTTCCGATGACAATGAACTCTGGATCGCCTTCTACGCGTTTACCTGTTGCGACGAAGTAGAGGTACTTGTCGCTGTTGTGCAGCACGCGGCTGGTCCAAGCCATGACATCTTCCGCAAGCTCGACGCGGCCAGTGAGTGTGCCGGTCCAACCTTTACCCATGCCGTTGTCTTCAGATGAATAATTACCGGTCTGAGCCTTGAAATCAATCCGATAGCCCTGCAACGCCGCATTTTCGCCTGCGGCAGCGCTAATAGTATATTGGTTCTTGTCGTCGTCTATTTGGATCTGGATACCTTCGACGGGAACAGCGTAGAGAAACGTGGAGAGACCGGCTGGATTTTCCGTACAGACCGCGCTGCTGAGTACGCTTTTTGGGATACAAGTTAGTGCCATATTCGTATATGTGTTTATGTTTGTGTATTGTTACTGCTTAGTTGTTCAGTATGCTGCGATTATATCGTAGCTAAAAGTGTCAGAGGGCGGCGGCCAGTGACCGTATTGTATAGCCGCCGCACATCTCCAACGTTAAGGGTTAGGGATTGGGCTCATCGCCGCCTTCGTTGCCGTTCTCAGGAACTTCCTCGGTGAAGCGGGCCTGCAGGTCAACCACGCCACCCTTGAAGGTGTAAGCGTAAGTAGCCTCTTCGCCACCGTCCGACCAGCCGATGAAGACGTAACCTGTCTTCGGAGTAGCCTTCACGGTGATGACGTCGCCCTCCTTGTAGAGATCTTGAGGAGACTGAATGGCAGCCGTACCCATCTTCTCGTTGTTGCTGGAAACAGTGAAGATGTCTGCGATGTAGTCGCCTACTGGCAGGTCGCTGTGGGTGTTCACTGCATCGTTCACGGCGAACACCTCGGGACCAAAGTCGCGGATGCGTGCCGTGGCACGACCGTTGGCCTGGTAGTCGAACACGCGGAGGTCGGTGTTGACCTGACCAATGCTGATGAGAGCGGAGTTCTCGCGGTTGTCGCAGATGAACTCCAGGTTGCCCTCTACGCTGGCGATGAGCTGGCCGCCCTTGCCCATACCGGAGCTGGTCTTCAGAACCACGTTGGGCATCTCGGCGAACTTCCAACCTGCCTGAAGCACGGTAGGAGCAATCTGAGGATAAGTCAGCATGTAGCCCTTCACGGCCTTGCGGCAGAACTCGTCGCTGGCGTAGATGTAGAGGGTCTGCTCAGGCTTCTTCATGGCAGCGGAGAGGCCGCCGTAGAAGGTGGTGAGCAGTTCGTAAACCTGGTCAGCCTCCAAGCCGGTGATGTCGCCGGTCTCAATGAGGTTGCCGTTGGCCTTCGAGATGGTGCCGTCGGTGCGGCGTTTGGCGATGATGGTGTAGATACCATCGAAGAGGGACAGACCCTTCTTCACCTTGTTCTCGTTGCTGTCCTCGGCGAGGGCACGGTTGGCGATATTACCGAAGAAGAAGTTGGCACGGACATCCTCTGCGAAGCGGCCCGAAAGCTCGTTCAGCAGGAAGGTAGTGTGTTCGGCGCTCTCGGCTACGTTAGTAACCTCGAAGGGGCCCTTCTCCTTGTAGCGCTCGATGGAGTCGGCGGTGTGGAGCACGATGGGTTCAACCTTTGCGGGGTTGTCAACGAACTTGCCCAGTTCGCTGCTCTTCACGTTGCCAACGACGTAGGGACGTGCCTGCAGACCCTTGCGGTTGAAGATGTAGCACGTGTCGATATTCTCGACATCCGTAGTCACCTTCACTCCCAGGTCTTCAAACATGCTGTCGGTGAGTAGGTAAGCCTTGGCTACCAACTCGGGGTGGATCGTTTCCTTTACGGTCTGAATCTGTGCGATGCTAAGTGCGTAAGCCATAGTTGTGTGTTTGTGTCTTGAGGGTGAATAATTGTGTTTGTGTTCTCTTGTGTTCTGTGTCGTAATTTCGTTATACCGAAATATCGGTATTCCGAGTTTCGCGGTCAAGGGCAAGTGGCCTTGCAAGTGAAGAGTGAACAGTGAACAGTGAACAGTGAAAAATTAGAGTTACCTGCCATACGGATTGATGGCAAACGGTTTTGCGAAGAGTTACTTAGATTTTTCACTTTTCACTTTTCGTTTTTCACTTCTCAGCCTTTTCCGCCTTCTTCAAGGCGCGTATCTCCTCATACGTCATGCCGGCCTTCACGCGCTGGTGCTGGTTCACCTTCGGAGCCTCGCCCGTGCCGTTGCCGGCTGGCACACCTGCGTCACCGTTGGTCATCGGAGCGGGCTTCTCACTGAGTTCCTTCACCTCGGCCTGCAGGTCAGCCACCTTCTTCTGGAGAGCCTCGATTCTGGCGTCTTTTTCGGTGATGGCTGCGTCCTTGGCAGCGATGGTGGCCACGTGCTCGGCAATCGTCTTGTCGCGCTCGGCGATGACGGCCTGAGCTTCGTTGAAGTTCTTATTCGCTTCGGCGACATTGGCTTGTGCCTCGTCAATAGCCGCCATCGCCTTGTCGCGCTCCTTGGCAATGCCTTCCAGCGTGGCAAGTTGTTCCTTCAGGTCGGCAATCTCCTTGTCCTTCTCGGCAATCATCGCCTCTGCGTTGGCAAGCGCCTCTGCCTGTCCTGCGGCTTCCTCGTTGGCGAGCTGCTCCTGTGCAGGGGCTTCCTCTCCGGCAGGTTTCTCCGTGGCGGGTGTTTCTTCAGAAGCAGGTGCCTCAGTCGCGGGCGCTCCCTCGGCAGGCTGTTCCGTGGCAGGAGCCTGTTCCTCCTGCGTGGCTGCTGGCTGCTCGGCAACCTCAGCGGCCTTCTTCTCTTCTTCTGTCATAGTCGTATCGTTTTTAGGGGTTGCTACTTCTACTGTTTCAGGACCAAAGAAACCCTGTATCTCTGTTGTCACGTGTCCGTTCTCGGCCATCATCAAGTCTCCTTTGCTCTTGGCGATGGCTGCTTTCTGTTGCTCATTTAACGTGGCGAGGTCTTCCTGTTCCTCTGGCTCGTTCCCTGCGGCCGGCTCGTCCTCAATGACGGTGGCTTCGCGGGCTGGAGCCAGTGTGCCTCCCGCCAACTCAAACACGGCTTGGATGGCGCGGTTGTAGTCGCCAATCTCATCCACCAATGCGCCCATCACCTCGTCAGCATCGAAGGTCTTACCAGTCAGGTGTTCCTCCTTTACCAATGGTCGGTTCTGGCGCACCGTCTCGCGGAACTCCTCGCCCAGCCTGTTCAGTTCGGCTTGCAGTTTCTCCGTCTTGCCGTCGGCAGCCTCACGAATTTCCGCATTCTTGTCGGGACTGGTCACGCTCACCAGTTCGATGTAGCGGTAGCCATCCTGAGACACCGTGTTGTGTGCCACAGCCCAGAAAGCACACATCGTACCGATGCAGCCCATTGTGTTGCGTCCGTTCATCACGATGGTGCGGTCGCATAGCGAAGCCACCAACTGACCGGCACTGGCACACAGTCCATCTACCCATGCCACCGTCGGCTTGCCCTTCTCGCGGCAGTCGGCAATCGCCTGTTCGTAGTCGATGCGTGCCGAAGCAGCACCGCCGGGCGTGTTGATGATGAAGATGTGTCCCTTCACCTGCGGGATGGTGTTGGCATACAGGATTTGGTCTCGGTGATCCTTTGAGCCATACGAGCAACCGTCGCCGTCGCGTGTCACGGGTCCGTCAATCACGACTACGTTTACAATCTCGTCGTCGTCGGCCAACTCCTCATCGTTCCAGTAAAGGTGATTCTCTATGCGGTGGATGTTGCCTACATACAACTTATCGTCAAAGCCACGATTCTTCGACAGGAAGAATCCGTGCTTCTTCTCTCCCTCGAAGTCCAGCCCCTTCACCCATGCCTCACGGATAGCCTGCGCGAAACGCTGGGCTGTCTCCTCGGCCATGTCGTAGAAGGACTCCGTGAAATACGTTCTTGAAATCATTGTCGTTTGTGTTTGTGGGGCTTGCGCCCGTCGTTTATTGCAAATCTAAATGTTTGTTGCTGCGGGGTCAAGGGCAAGCGATGTACCCTTTGCGTCCCGTCCTTTTCGTTGCGATTCTATCGCAACATACCCTACTTGTGCTCATTTACCCGGTGCGTCATCGGGAAAGCCGTGAACAGCATCTTGTGTTGCTGTTCGTAAGCCTCCTTCCTCCGTCGTACCTCTGCTGCACTGGCGCAAGCCTTATCCAACTTCGCTTGTTTCTCGCGTGCGCGCACGTTATTATATATAGGTGTATCTACCACTGCCTCGCCCAATGCTTCGAGGTTCTCCTCGATGAACTGACACGCCATCGCCATCGCCTGCTGTGCGTCCGTCATACTGTCCCTCCGCGCCAGTTTCACCTCTTTCTGAGAACTGGCTGTTGCATAGGTTCCGGAACCCGAGAGCAGGGTGGTTTGCGTGATGGTCGTTCGTCGGCTCTCCACGTAGAAAGCCAGCGCAGTTCTCAGCAGCGAAAGCAGTTCCTCAGCGACGGAATCGCTGAGCACAGCGGCCTCGCCGCTGTCACTGTGCTCGGCGGTTTCGCCACCGAGGTTCGCCCATTCCATCACCGCCTTCAACAGCTTCCCGCCAATCCTCGGTTTAAGGTACTTGTTCTGACAGAACCGGATATCCCTTACCAGTGCAGCGTATGCCATCCTCTCGCCCTTGATATCCAAGTATTCATTAAGCACCCGTGCCGTCTGAAACAAGAGGTCCTTATGCAGGTAGAACGCGTCGGCCTCCTGCCACTTCTCCGTAAAGTACTTTTTCCCTTTAGCGTCAGACTCCAGGAATAGCAATAACGAGTCAATGGCTCTACCGGCACTCATATAGGCGTCTTTTACCACCCTTTCCATACGTTTCTCGTCCGCCGGCTCATAGCCGTCGGCACTCACCATGTTCATGCCACCGCCTTCGTTGAACGACACCGTGAGCAGTCCCGCCTTATGCGAGATCATCTTGTAAAACTCAATCTGCTGGCAAATCCGAATCAGACGGATATAAAACATGTCTTCTTCTTGAACCTCTTCCAGGCCAGCAAGAGAACCGGTATAAGGACCGTTGTAGGTGCCTTCATGGATAGCTTCAATGCGTTCCGTAACGTCAGCATAAGCTAATTCCGGACCTTTTTTTGCCTGACCTGTCATTCGTATTGTGGATGACGTAATGTCTTTATAATCCTTTCGCAGCCTTGAATATACCTCGCATACGTCGTCGAACAGCGTCGTGCCAAGCAGCGGCTCCAACGCTACCCGTTCCTCTTCCTCGAGGTATCCAAGAAGTTGTTCTGGCCTGTCCCAGCGTGCCGTTGGCATCAGGCTGAGAATTTCGTTCTGAGTTGTAATTAGCATGTCTTGTTATTGGAAAATATACCCCGAAATTAACGATAGTTTCCCATGGGTCAAGGGCAGACACTTAGTGCCCTTGATGCTGGCTGCCAATATTCCGATATTGGCAACAACAACGGAAAAATACTCATGAACATATTCTACAGAATCATTACCTTTTTCCGCCGTCAATCGGCCTGCCCTTCACAATCGACAACGCCCGGTGATTCAGTCACCAGCCAATCTTTTCCCCCCCTAATGATTGAAGGCACACACACTTATCTCACCCCTGAGCCCGACGACGCTGAGCTAAGCGCTATGGCTATTCTCGAAATGATGAGTGGTACACGAAATGCAAAAAGTGAAAAAACTGGTGGCGCGCCCATCGGTTCGTCTAATGCAGAAAGGGACTCAACCTATTACCATGCCCTCGCTGAACGCATCCGCGAAGCACGCCGCGCTTCAGCCCTGCGTACAACACGATTCGTATCCTTCTGCGAACAGGAACTGAAAAAGAGAGAGTTGCCTGTCTCTGGCCCCGGTTCGCTGGAGCTGCTTCAGGTGGAGCTCTACAAACGCATTGATATCGTCGAGCGCGAAGGCGGAGAACTGAAACGTCGCTGGCAGCACTGCCTTGCCGAGGTGACGGTGCGGTTGATGGGGAACGCGGAGAAAGATGAACTCTCAGAACCCCAAAAATAAAAAGTAGGCTTTTTAAAAATAAAAAGTAGGCTTTTTCATATAAAAAAGTATAGCTTTTTTCGGGAAAAGGTCTGGAAAAGGGAAATAGGATATGGCATCGCACAAATTCACACCTGAGAACATACCACCCGAACAACTCTTGACGCAGTTCTCGTGGAACGACCCAATGGTGTCGGGCTACGTCAAGAACTTCTTTGTCTATCTGACGCGCGACGCATTGCGCAACATGGACCGTCTGGGCATCGAGAACCGCAGCAGCATGTTGCGCCGTGCTATCTACTGGAAGACGTGGCGGGCGGCGGGCGGCGACGTGCAGATGTTCACGCTCATGTACCAGCGTTATGCCAAGTTCGTGGAGCTGGCATTGGGTAAAGGTCACGAACTGGTGAAGATTGCGGAGATTGGCGGTCCTGGGTGGCGACCTATTCCGCGTCCCGACGGAAAGCCGCGCAAGGCCAAGCCGTTCATCACCTCCGAACTGCGTATGCAGGTGCGCAAGTTCGAGAACATGCTGCTCTCGCAGTTTGCCTTCCGTGGCACAGCCTACATCCTTTGGGGCTTGCAGGACAAAGACCCCGATGCACAGCGCGAACTCCGACGCTTGCAGAAGCAATTCATCCGATTTGAACGCAGACAATAACACAAACACGATATATGGCACGTAACAACGTACAGACCACCGTCCACGTCGGCATGGACGTGCAACTCGCCAAACGCAATGCCGAAGCCTTGAAGGAAGTCATCGTCATGCTGAAAAACGAGTTGAAGCAGCAGCGGGCTATCATGGAGTCGCCCATCAACATGGAAGCCTACAACAAGGCTTCCGAGGCTGTCAATAAACTCACCCTCCAGATACAGACCTTGCAGAAGGTGCAGCGGTCGGCTACACCTGCTTCGGCATACGAGAGTTTCATCAGCGGCGACGTGATGAACAGCAACACCCTCCGACAGGCTATACGCGGCGGGAAGAACCGACTGAACACGGTGCCCGTGGGCGCAAGCGACCAGACCTCGCGCACGTTCATTAACGACGTCAACCGCGCCACGATGGATTTGAACCGCTTGCAGGCTGGTTTCTCCAAGCCGTTGCAGTCGGTGAAGAAAGAGCTGAACGACCTGAGCGGCAACGAACTCAACCGTCTGCTGCAACTGCTCAAACAGGAACAACAACTGGTGCAGGGCAACGAAAAGGCATGGGCCAGTTATTCAGCTGCCATCGCCAAGGTGGAAGAGCGGATGCGCGAGTACGACACCGTAGCCCGTCAGCAGATGGGAGCCAGCACGCTCTCAAAGGCGCAGTCGGGCGGTTTCGCCACAGCCAACGAGCGTGACATGCAGCGTGCCATCGACAAACTGAAAGAATACCGCGCCGTCATCAACGACCCCAACGGCAGCGGGAAATCCACATACGAAGCCACCAATGCAGAGATACAGAAATTGCAAGTCAATCTCGACGTGTTGAAGCAGAAGGAACTGGAGGCGACGGGACAAAGTATGTCGCGCGCCTCCGCCCTTCAGATTGGTATGCAGACGCTCAACGGCACATTCGCTGGCACCACTCAGCAACTCAACCTCGCCAAGCAAGCCCTCGAAGCCAACATGCTCACCGCAAAGCGAGGCAGTGCGGAATACAACGCGATGCGTCAGGCACTGAACGGCATCGAACTGGAACTGAAGAATGTCGGCACGTTGTCGAAAGAAGTCCAAGCCGTTCTCGACCAACCCAAGGGCAAGTCGTTCAACGCGCTGAAACAGGCGGTGGAGCAGGGACGTTTGGCACTGAACGCGATGGACCGCAGCACCGAGAAGGGACAGAAGGAGTTTGAAGAACTGGCGGCAAAGGTGAAGGCGGCGGACATTGAGATGAAGTATCTCGGCAATCATTCCAAGGGCACTGCCTCTGCCTTCGACAAGGCGTGGTCGCGCTTAAAGACCTACGTCGGGCTGTATGTCGGTGCTGCCGTGGCGATGCAGAAACTGACCGCAGCGATGGGCGACCTGCTGGAACTCTCCGACAAGATGGGTGAGGTGCGTAAGACCACGGGCTTCACCGCCGACGAGGTGGGACGGCTGAGTGGCAACTTAGCAAAGCTGGACACGAGAACTTCGCTCACGCAACTCATGGAATTGTCGTCGTTAGCAGGCTCTGTCGGCTTGAAGACGCGGGAGGATGTGCAGGGCTTCACCGAGGCTGCCGACCAGTTGATTGTGGCCCTGCCGGAACTGGGTAATGAAAGTGCCCGCGCCATCATCAAAATCGCCAATGCTACTGGCGACTTGGAGAAAAATAATAACAACGTGCGCGAGACGCTGGAGAAGGTGGGTAGTACGATTATCGCTCTGCGTGCCAACTCGGCTTCTGCTGCCGGACCTATCACGGACTTCGTGAGCCGTGTGGGTGCCGTGGGTGCTCAGGCAGGTATCAGCATCGACCAGATTGCAGCACTCGGTTCTACGATTGATGCCCTGGGCGGTCGCGTGGAGATGTCGGCAACGGCACTCTCGCGTATGATTCCTGCCATTAGGAACAACTCCTTCGCCATCGCCAACAGCATCGGCGTGACAGAGAAGTATCTGAAGACACTGGCACCGATGGAACAGATGGTGCTCATCTTCCAAAAGATGCGCGACAACATCGCGGGCATTGACACCTCCACCGAGCAGGGACAGGAGCAGATGGCACAGACCATCGAAGGAATGTTAGGACGGAACGCCACCATGCGCGAGGTGATGAAGGACCTGGAACAGCAGGGGGCCCGCGCCGGCATCGTGTTCGGTCTGCTCTCGCAGAATGTGGACGAACTGGAGAATCAACTCAAAATCGCCAGTGAAGCCTACCGTGAGAACACGGCACTGGCCAATGAGTTCAATAACATGAACGAAACGACGGCTGCGAAGTGGGAACGATTGAAGAACCAGATAGAGGAGTTATTCGTGGGAGATCAAGCGCAAAGGTGGTTGGGTACGATAATAGACGGGTTTAGAAAGATTGTGGACTTGCTGACGGGGCCGTTAAAGACTGCAGTGTTTCAATTAGGCATCGTTTTTGCCACCTTCAAATTGGGGGTTGGTGAAGCAGTTGTGGCTATGCTCGGATGGCTAACTAACGTAGGCCGTATTGTTGTTCAGTCGGCCCGTGCAGTAACCAGTATGCAGGCGCTCGCCGCATCTACACGTCTTGCACGCATGGGATGGAAGAAGATGGAGGCGGCCATGAAAACGAATATCTGGGGAGCCGTAGTGGCAGCCATAGGATTGGTTGTTTACAATATATATGAGCACATCAAGGCCGTAAAAGAAGCCGCTGCAGAAATCGGACGTTTCAACCAGCAACTCGCTAACGAGAAGAAAGCGTTGGACGACCTCTTTACTCCCCTGCAGAAGTCTAACATCGCACAGGACCAGCGCAGCAGACTCATCTCGGAAATCAACTCCAAGTACAGCCGCTATCTGGGATTCATGCTCAGCGAGACCAACAGTGCTATTCAGTTGGCCGATGCTCATGCCCTCATTGCCAAGCGCATCCGCGAAGAAGCCTACGAGAAACGGATAATGGACCAGGAGGATAAGGTGCGCCAGCGACACACCGAAGACATCAACGCGGCATACGGTGGCATAGAAAACGCCGTGCGCGATGCAGCCCGTGGCAATACAAACGTGCAGGACGTCACGGACAGCCTAAAGCGGTTTGTGGATTCGAGTATGCCGCGTATCTTGCAGACTTCCGCCGTGTCAGCGTTCTCGGGGACGAGCGTTGGAAAGGAGCTTGAACAGCGCATCGAGCGCATGGTCGTAGATGGTAAGCTCAGCCGCGATGCAGCCCGCGATGTATATCGCGCCGTGACCAGCTACGCAAAGGAGGCACGCAGCCAAGCCGAAGAGATGCAGCGCGCAACAGCCAACAGTCGCGCCGACCTGCGCAACACACAGCGCGAGATAGTCGGTGACATCAATGCCAACCTGAACAATCTCGTGAAGAACATCCGGGACTTCGGAAAGCCGACTCCCGCAGTAACCGCAAAACAGACGCAGCAACAGAAACCCTTGCAGCCGCAATGGGGGCAGCAGTCTATTGACTGGCGGGGAAACTCGCAAGTGCAAGCCAATGTACAAGCACCGCTGCCGTCCGACAGGCCGCAGATAGACAAGAAGAATATCGAGAAGGTGAAGCAATACGTGGAGTATCAAGACCAGCTTCGCGGCTACCTGCAAGCCAACGCCGGGCATATCGACGAGCAGACGCGCAAGACGGCTGAAATGTATCTGGAGTCGGAAGAGGAAATGAAGAAACTCCGCGCCCTTCTGCCCAAAGACGCAGGCTCTGGCTCCGGCGGCAACGGTGGTCTCGGCAGTGGTGGCACCAACCCCTACGGCACTTACAACCGCATTAGCGACTCCTACGACAAGTGGGATGCAGACACATTGGTTAATCGCCGCAAGGAAATGCTGGAGCGTGTGCGGGCGTTGGCGAATGGTGCCGACGTGCAGGCGGTGCTCAGCGAGGATGCGGAGTTTATCACGGAAGCCACACGCAAGAATATCAAGGACACGAAACAGGCAATCGAGTGGTACAACACCGAACGACTGAAGATACAAGATGCCCTGCATGAGCGCTACCTGACCAACACGGGTGACTGGATGGACCCGAAGAAAGGTGGCAAGAAAGCCAGCAAGATGGTGCAGGACGAAATAAAGTATTACCTCGACGAACTGGATGCCTACTACACCGAGCGCAAGGCGAAGATACAGGAGCAGCAGAACGACGAGGAAATCAGCGAGGCAGAAGCCCGCAACCGCACACTGGCCAACGAGGCTGAGTGGCAGCAGCGACGAGGCAAACTGCAGCAACTCTATTCAAAGAAGCGCAAGGAGGTGGTGCAGAAAGAGGCGGATGCCATCTACTCCATCCTATCCGACCGCACGGGCGATAGCACCGACTACATCAAGAAGGACATCAACAACACGATTAAGTTCATCGAGAAGGTAGGCACGGAGAAAGGCAAGCCAGCTATGGACCGCATCTATGGAGATATCGATCTCGGCATGGAGAGGTCTTTCCTTCGTCAGCGCAACGCCATCGGACAGCACATGAAGGACATCACCGCCATCATCAACAAGGAGAATCCCTACGCCGGCATCACCGAGGAACTGCGCAAGAACCTGGGCACGATGGATGCGTTGCTGACCGACATCGAGAAGGACGAGGAGCGCACAGTGGAGAAGGAGATTGAGCGCACGATGTTCATCCTGGAACAATCGACCAAGGGCTACGCCCTGACGTGGGAGGAACTGATGCGCGAGATGGCGAAGCGTGGTTGGCAGGCTTGGGCTGATGCCGTCAACGGTGACACGCAGACGCAGGAGCGGCTGATGCACCAGGTGTATCGCGTGTTCGAGAAGGTGCAGGATGCCATCAAGAAGGAGGCATCGCAACTGAAGAAGGATGCCGACATCATGTGGAGCAACATCCTGTTGCCTGGTGGTGACGGCAAGACGACCATCAAGGATGCCTTCGAGCAGACCATTGGTGCGCTGGGCATCGAGGAGGGACGTGTGTCAAGAGCCAACTCGCTCATTGGTGCAGGACAGGCCAGTGAGCGTGTAGCCGACCGCATAGTCATCCAGCAGATGAAGGTGCAACTCGCCATGCAGCGGTATCAGTACAGTCTGGTGCACAAGATTGGCCGCGAGAAGATAGAGAGCCTGAAAAAGGAGGCACAGGAGAACGAAGCGATTGGCAACATCGAGAAGGCCCGCCAACTGCGGATGCAGGCGCAGAACGCTGAGATGGCGCTGAACCTCGCCACGCGCAAGGAGCAGACCGAGGAACTGAAACAGCAGGAGGCCATCATCGCAAAGACGGAAGAGAGCGAGGCACGGCTGTATAAGGAACTGAAGGAATGGGCTGATCTAATATCTTCTTCACTCCAAGACGTCTTCGAGGCCTCGAACACGGGTCAGGCTGACTTCTATACCGAGCAGGCAAAGAAACAGTTGACGGGTGAAAGCACCAGCGGCAACTACATTGTCGTTGAGAACGCCGGCACAAAGGACGCCAGCGCATCATACAGGACACTTAGCGATCGAGAGGTGCTGGACATCGAGCAAAAAAACGCCAGGGCAGATGCTTGGAAGAAACTGATGGACGACCTGAATGCGAAGATGTCGGAAACCATCACCGACCAACTGAATGCCATGCTGCAGAATGCGAGCATTGATGCGAATACGAAAGCGACGATACAGAACACTCAGGCCATGCTCGGACTGACGGGAGCGATGGGCGGCGACGCTGCCGCAGGTATCGGAACCTCGCTGGGCAGCAGCTTCGGGCTTGGAACAAGTGGTGAAGGTGGCAGCACTGCCGGAAGCGGGGGCGACCTCAATATGCCTCCTGCGGTGAGCGACGCCGACCCCGAATCGTATGAACGCTACGCGAAATGGGTGGAGACCTACAACGCCGGACAGGAGTCGATGGGGCAGAAGACCAAGGACACCAACACGAAGATACAGCAGAGCACACAGAGTATGTTTGCGAAGATGACTGCCGCCGCCAACCTCTATGGCATTGCTTACCAGGCAATGAGCAACGATAACCTGAGCACTGAGCAGAAGTTCGGGATGATAGCCGTCCAGGCAGCTGGCCAATCAGCTATAGCTATGATGTCGGCCCAAATGTTCAAGTCCGAGACGAATGCGTTGGTATCGCTGCCGGAGATTCTTGCCGAATGCTTGAGAATAAATCCTATCGCAGGTACTGCTATCTTTGCCGTATTAAGTGCGTTAATCGGTGCAGGCCTTGGAGTTGCAGCAAGCAAATTAGCTAAGGGAAAATCACAGGTGGCACAAGTTACGGGGGCATCTGCTTCGGCTGGCAAGCTCACTACAGGTATGCTCACCTACGCCGAGGGCAACGTGAACGAGTTCACTGATCCCTCATCACTGACCCCCGGACGGCAATACAACGTGGATGCTGCCGACGGGCGTACCTACCGAGCCCGCTACATGGGACGCAACCCCAAGACTCACCTTACCAATGGACCTGAGTTTCATCTTAGTGGGGAACGAGGGCGTGAGATGATTATCGACGCCGGAACAACACGACAAATAACGATGAATGAAAGCGCAATATGGCACGCCATACGAACCCTCAGCGCCGGTGGACGCATCAGCGCTACAAACCGAAGAGGACGTGGTATGGCCGTTTTCGCCGACGGTAATGTTGATAACTTCATAGATAATTCAGCGCCCAGCGATTTTGGCGCAGGAACAAACAGCCTGTCTGCCGAACAGATGCGTGGATTTCAAGCTTCGCTCGATCGCAATAGCGAAGTGCTGGAGCGCGCGCTTACCGAGGGCATCAAAGGCATCTTTAATGTCTATGGGAAAGGCGGGCTCGTAGATTCCTATGACAAAGGCAAAAAGACACTCAACCGCTATGGGGAACGCTACTAAACATCAAACTATATGGGACGCTCATAATCCTCGAAGCGAGGTCAGCGGTGCCAGCGTCGCGGTAGCTGGTAGCAACCTAAAGGGACGTGGACCGTAGACCCGGGCCTTACTCGTTGTCACCCACCCCGCCCCACCGATTGCCGTCACCTTGAATAGATTGATGTTAAAAGATACACGGGCCCTTACCTTTGCGGTCGCAGCCCCCCTGCGACTCGCCTTTTTATGCACCGCCGTCCCGTATGTTGCGATTGTGTCGCAACCCAGGCTACAAAGATTCGTAAAAGCTGTGATTCCATCGCAACCCAACCTCGTTAATTTCGTAATTCGTGCCTGTTCATGCTAAGAAAAATGTAATTCCGTATAATTTTTTAGCGGAAAAGTTGCAATGTTTCGAGAAAAACATGTTACCTTTGCCGCTGTCAAAACCTCGGTGCGGATAATAGATGCCGTCATTAAACGGTATTTTTTACGCCCATATCAATTACAAACCATAAAATTCGGTCACACCGCGTCGGGGAACGAGAAGGAACCCGGAGTTCAGCACTGAGGAACTTGACAACGCGTAGTGTGACCGATTTTTTATTTTGCACTATTCCACATTATGGCAACAGAAGGAAAAGCTTATAATAAGGCTCTCATAAAAGCAGCAGAACTTATTGATAAAATGAGAGAAAAAAACTGCAATGCAATAGAAGAAGACATTTTAAATATCTTCCCCGAACTCAAAGAGAGTGAGGGAGAGAGGATAAGGAAAATGCTAAAAGCACTTGTTGTATGGTCTACAAGTTATTCAGCAAGCGGTGTCACCAAAGAAGACGCTGAAACGATGCTGAATTGGCTTGAAAAACAAGGTAAATATGCCGATAATGTTGAGCCAAAGTTTCATGAAAGTGATTGGGTTATTTTAAATGAAAATCATAATAGTATATATCAAATAGAAAAATAGAAAATTATCATTATGTTCTTAGACATATATTAGGAGGCTCTTTAAGTATTCCTTTTGGTAATACAAATCATATTAGATATTGGACTATCCAAGATGCAAAGGATGGTGATGTGCTTGCAAATGACAATGAAATTGTAATTTTAAGAAAAAATACTTTTAATGAAAAAGATTTGAGTGGTTGTATGTTTGTGCATTGTAGCCTCCGTGATAAGAAAGGTTATTGGTACACTATTGGCGGGATTAATCCATCTAATTATGTACCAGCTACTAAAGAACAAAGAACTAAATTGTTTGAGGCAATGAGAGAAGCCGGATATGTGTGGGATGCTGAGAAGAAAGAGTTGATGAAGATTGATAATGAAATAGAAATTCCCTTTGGTGCTTATGATAGTGAATTGCAAGACGCTACTTACTATATTCCTAAAGGTTTTCATGCTGAAATAGATGATGATAAGGTAGTTATTAAGAAAGGTGAAAAGCCTGCTGAGTGGAGTGAAGAGGATGAAAAGATGATTCGCGGACTAATTGTAATATGTGACGAGTGGACAACAAGTCATTCTTTCTATCCTATAGGAAATTGTGAAATGGAGAAATTAAAAAAATGGCTAAAATTCCTCAGACCTCAGAAGCAGTGGAAACCAACTAAAGAACAAACAGATGCTTTAGATGAAGTTTATAAAACTCACGGAGCTAATTCTGCTTGTCGTAGAGTGTTAATAACATTATTAAATGATTTAAAGAAACTATCAGAATAAAGTTGTGGAAGCACCAGAGAAAAATAAATTCAACGTAAGCAGAAGCCCTGAACATCAATGCTTAACGTCTCGTCCTTTCCTCTGCAATTCTATTGCAGGTCCTCCAAAACGAAAATGAAAACAAAAAATAATGAGAATTAACTATGGGTATCATCAATTTCTTTAAGACGCTGAAAAGAAAGCGCGAAGCGGAACGGCTGGTGAAGGCACAGGCTGAGCGAGAACGGTACCAGGAGCGAAAGCGGATGATAGTCGAATACCTCAATGAATACCGCCGCAGGAAGTCCGAGCGAGAAACGGAAAGGTATTTCAATGACCTGAAAGAAGCGGAGAAGGAAAACGCAGTCTGCCCGCTGTGTCACTCCAAGAATGTCGTCCATCATATCGTGCGCACAAAAGGTGAATTACACGGCGATGGTTCATCGCATTTCAGTATCAGCAGTTTTCTGTTCAGTCACAGCGCATACAGTAATTCAGGCTGGAAGATTGACGAAGTACTTGACACGCTACCCGTAAACAAATGCAACGACTGCGGACATGAGTGGAATATCAAGAAAGCGGAACGAGTGGAGACGAATGACTGGTATTGCCACACGTTTGCGCAATTATTCTATGATGAAATCGAGGATCATCTGAAAATTGACTTTGACCCATACGACAAGACCGAGCAATACAACTCGCTGGAGGAAAAACAGAAAGCCTTCGCAGAGAATGTTTCTAAGAGATTCTTCATAGAACCGCTCCGCAATGCGCCCAGATACATGCTCGACTATATGGTGTTCTACGGTCATAGCAAATATGGCGACAACCCCGAAATCTTCGGCTTCAAGCCAGACGACGATGAGTATTCATACATCATGCCCGACCGCCTCTTTGAGATTGTGAAAAGGCTTATCAAATGGGAGGGAGAAGATAATAATTAAAGGGAGGAATAACTATGCCAAGAACTGAGACATTCTATTTCGATAACTTCGACAACTGCATAGAACTGCATCGCAGCGACCGCACGACGGCTAACAGGTTGGCTGACAACAAGGGTCAGGCGCTCGGTACGTTCCTCGCCCTGCTGGTGAATGAGCTGGACCGCCTCAGAAACGGCGAAGCACTAAGTGTGACAATAACAAAAGAATTATGACCTATGGCATTACGCACATTTATGATTCAGGAGGCTATCTGCTGCCTTCAAGAAGCAGCGGATAATCTGAAGAGACCTCCAGTCCACATGCTCGACCAGTATAATGCTGTAGAGAAGATTATTGAAGAATTAAAAAATGAACTGCAAAAGGAGAACTGACCTATGAGTTATATTGCAAGACAACCTAACGGACTGCTGTGTAGGTTCTCATCCATGGTGGATGCTGTGACGCACATCAACATGAGCGAAGAGGACTACATTGAAATGTGCGCCGAAAGAGCGAGAGAAGAAGCGAAGCGTGATTTGGAGGACAAGCGTTTTGTCAAGTCTTTCGATTGCGTGTTGGAAGACACTCGCTTCGACAACATGACTTACGACGAGTGGCAGGGCTATCTGAAGGAAATGGGTTACAACGGTCCTGAGATGCCTTTCAAGCCTGGCGACAAGGTAAGGTTGGTAAACCAATCGGACGGCATGAATGGGCGTAAGGCTGTTGTCGAAAGGGCCTACCCCAACAATCGGACGGACAAAATAGATGTGGAAATAAGATTCGACGACGAGCAGGATGCTACCTACCTGTATAATGACTACGATTTAGAAAAGGAGGAATGACTATGGAACAGAAAGAAATTAGCAAATTGACGACTTGGGATAATCTTTACAAGGAGTTTGGCCAGAGCATTCTTCGGATGGACGCTCTTCTGGATTTCATTGAGCATTGTATGGAACCTGATGGCAGGTCAGTGACATTGGATAATCCCATCAACCGATACGGAAACATAGAGATGGGGAAAGAAGAAACCCTGCCGCTTGTAACCTCCGCCCTAACGAAGGAGAAGGAAAAGGCAATGGGACTGGCACGTCAGATGACGGCTTTGCTTGATGAAGCAGACTTCGAGATGTGGAACCGCGTTGTCGTTTCTCCGAAATGCCGTGCAGCGGTCGAAAAGTGGAAGGAGACTCTGAAGGATGAAGACGGCGGCATCCGTGCCACCTTCGACCGACTGCACGGAGGATTGGTGGAACAATAAGAAAATGGAGGACTGACTATGACAGAATCATTAAAGAAGGTGATGCTCGATTGTTATGAGGCACGGCTACTAAACCAAGCAAACGGTATGAAGGACTCACCGCTTTTACAGATGTGTCTTACCTCGTTCCGTCACGGCATTGAGAACACACTGGACGAGGTTGAGCCGAAACTGCAAAAACTGAAGAAGCTGGCCGACGCGATGTACACGGCAGCACAGTACCTGACTACCGACGCTTCGCATCTACGCAAGGCGATGGAGGAATATCATCAATTTATCATTAACGAATAAAAGGAGAAATAACTATGGAAAGATTATTTGATTTTGAGGTATACGACGTGGTGCGCCTGAAAGGAAGTGACGAAAAACAAACTGCGCTAATCGACGGCAGCGGCACGAAAGAGTATCGGGAACATCTGGAGGTGGCGTTCCGTTTTTGGGATGGTTGCCAATGTTGCTATGTTCTTAATACAGGCGATGATGGCATCTGTTTGATTTGCGATGAAGACTCATTGGAGCTGGAAGAAAAAGCGCCTATGCCTACGCCAGAAGAAGTACAGCCGGAGCCCGCCAAGGAGAGCTACTTCCTCGGCTATGTCTATCGCATCAATAATCGCCTCGTGGCAGCAGAAAGTTTAGAGAAGACCATCGAACTGTTCCGCAGCCATCCGTCGCATCAAAACGAAACCATCGAGACCATCGGCTTGCAGAGCCAAGACCTCGCACTGATACAGAACGGAGAGGAGGAATAACCCTATGATACAAGACTTGACACGCACGGACTTGGTGCGCCTGATTCGCGGATGTGAACCAGGCATGGAGCACGTCGGCATGTTGCAGCAGCATGGGCTGGGCGAATATGTCGGCGGCATGAACGACCATTGGGAATGGACAGATAAGGAGTGCGACCACTGGAATGATGTCAGCGAAGAAGAGCTGTGGCAACTCTACCTCACCATCACCAACGACGACCGCAACGAATATGCACCGTCGCAGGTGTATGTCGTGACCGACGGCTATGAGAACGCGGAGGTGCAGGCCGTCTTCACCGACGAAGCGACTGCCGAGCGTTACAAGGATGCAGAAGGCAGGTTCGGATGGGTGATAGAACCCATCGACCTCAATCCGCAATTCGGGGAGCGCGAGAAGGTATGGAAGGCTTCGCTGCAAGTGACAACACTGGAGATGTCCTTGGAACCCGACCAGAGCTTTGGCCGCGAAAACCTCCTTACAGGCTACATACGTCGGTGTGGCGACTGCCTCTGCACATGGCTACGCGCCACGGACCGCTACGATGCTTCGGCAAAGGCCAATGAGGTGTTCCTTTCTGTCACACGCGGCAGGGAACAGGGCAAGTTCCGCTACCTCAACCAGGAAATATATCTGCCCGTCCGACAGTACCCCGACATCAAAAAATGCCCGTTCTACGATGTGGCAAGCGGAAAGATAGTCATGGGCGACATCGGCGCGGCACTGCTCCCGAAGAGTGAAGCCCTCCTGCCCGACGGCACACCGAACCCCGACATCTTTATCCTGCTCGACCGACATATTGTGGAACATAAATAAAACGACCACGAATTACTCACGAATTGAACGAATGATAAAACTCTTTAACCGATTGCTGGATTTGATAAACATCCATCCCGATAAGAATCAGAGGTGGACGCTCTCGACGCTGTTCGTCGTAGGACTGCTGGATGCCTACGTCGGCCCCGCCATCTCGAAGGCATGGGTGACGGAACTACCCGCCGAATGGCTGGCGTTCCAGTCGCTCGTATATTCCGTGGTCGGATTGCTCATTGGCATGATATGGAAAGGCTGGGTACGCCGCAAGGCTATCCAGTGGTTCACGGTACTCTGCATCATCGAGTCTGCTGCGGGCTTCTGTGTCGGCATGTGGCTTTGTTTCGTAGAGTACAACGTATGGGTGCTGGCCATCGCCTGCCTGCTCTATGGCACACTGGTGTCGGAGTTCATCGGGAAATGTATAATGGCGTTTCGCCCAAAGCTATGGAACGAGAAGGAGCGCGAGGTGTACGACAACAACAACGACGTGGTGTGTGGCATCTACTGCATCATTGGTTATGTCTGCGCACTGCTGTTTATGCCATCGCTGAAAGTCGCTATGTTCGTATGGGGACTGTGCTGCGGAATTGACAACATCGGTTGGATTGTGGTGTACCACAAAAATCGCCAGAAATTCTCCGAGATAGATTGAACGGATTTGATGGATTCCAAAAAAAACTGTACAATGCAACTGCAACTCGACACGATATATAACATGGACTGCTTGGAGGGAATGAAACTCATTCCCGACGGGACGGTGGACGCGGTGATATGCGACTTGCCGTATGGCGTGCTGAACAGTCAGAGCGAGGGCGGGTCGTGGGATGCGGTCATACCTTTTGCACCGCTGTGGGAGCAGTACCGCCGTGTATGCAAACCCAATGCCGCCATCGTGCTGTTCGCCCAGGGAATGTTCACGGCAGACCTCATGCAGAGCAATCGGAAGATGTGGAGATATAATCTCATTTGGGATAAGGTGAGGGCGACAGGCTTCCTTAACGCCAACCGTATGCCGCTCAGGAACCACGAAGACATCTGCGTGTTCTACGACAAACTGCCGACGTACAATCCGCAAATGGAGGCACTGAACGGACGTGAGCGGAACCATCCGCAGGGCCACGGCGACCATGTGGAGAAAAACTCCTGCTACGGCAAGGTGGGCGAATCAATCCGACCTACGAGGACAAGAAGCATCCCCGCTCCATCATCGTAAAGCAAGCCGTGCATTGCAACGAAGGCCAGTTCCACCCCACCCAGAAGCCCGTTGACCTGCTCCGCTACCTCGTACTGACGTACACCAATTCGGGGATGGTAGTTTTGGACAACTGCATTGGCAGTGGCACAACAGCCATCGCGTGTCTGAAGGAGCATCGGCACTTCATCGGCTTCGAGACGAACAAGGAATACTTCGACAAGGCCGTGCAGCGCATCGAACGTGAACGGCAGCAGTTGACACTCTTCTAAACAACGGATTGAACGAATTAAACGGATTGTATTTCGCAATAGTACCAAAACAAAAAGAGAAAACAATGAAAAGGTTTCGATTGAACATTTGCAAGACCGACAACAGAGGTTGGTTGTATCTGCTCCCGTCGGTGGAGTATCGGCATCATGTGTGGTATCTCTGGCAACTGAGTGTCTCGTGGTTGCGATGGTCGTTCACGTTTGATCTCATCGACAATAGGGAGGTTGATAAATGACAAAAATGAAAACCATAATCCAAGTAAAAATCCTGCACCTGCCATTGAAGGCTCAGTGGTACGACATGCAAGAGCGTGGCGAGAAGCCGGAAGAATACCGCGAGATAACGCCATACTGGTGCAAGCGATTCCTCGGCTTTGACACTGCACTGTTTTCGTACCGCTATAACTACAAATCGTGTAACACCAAAAACTACACCCACGTCCTCTTCCGATACGGCTACACAAAGCGGTGTTTCATTCGCAAGATAGACAGCATCACCATCGGCCGGGGCAATCCCGAATGGGGAGCACCTGCAGACCGCGATGTATTCATTATCCGACACCATAAGGAAGATTCACCAATCATTAAAGGGAAAGACCTATGACACCAGACATCATCATCAAAGGCAAGGCTCTCTACACAACGAAAGGGGCGGCACGCGAATACGGACGCATCGGTTGCAACTTCTACACGGGTTGTCCGCATGAATGTACCTACTGCTACCTGAAGCGTGGCGCACCATCGAAGCAGCTGGGCGGGAATAAGGTGCGGCTGAAGGCGTGCTTCAAGAACGAGTTCCATGCCGTCGACATTCTGCAACAGGAAATGGACAAGTGGATAGAGCCCTGTCGCAAGTACGGCATCTTCCTCTCATTTACTACAGACCCAATGATAGATGAGACGCGACACCTGACCTGCTCTGCCATCTTTGCTGCAATCCCTCGGGGCATCCACGTGTGGGTGCTTACGAAGGACGGCTCCTTCATCTACGATGCGGCCATCATGGCGTACCTCGAAAGTATAGATCCTGACAAGCGGTCAAGCATCCACTTCGGATTCACGCTCACAGGACACGACAAGCTGGAACCGCGTGCGAGCACCAACGACAACCGCATCATGGCGATGCAACGGATGCACCTCATGGGCTTCTCCACCTTCGCCAGCATCGAGCCTGTCATCACATGGGAGGCAGCAGAGAGAATGGTGCGCCAGTCGCTCCCGTATTGCGACCACTACAAACTCGGTCTGCGCAGCGGTGTGAAGAAGGACTACTACGACATCGCTGAGAGCGATGCTGCCATCATGCGCATCGTGCAGACGGTGGAAAACTCCGGCAAGACCATCTACCTGAAGGAGAGCACCCGCCGGCTGCTGCAACAATACTTCCAGCCCGGTGCCTACGAAGCCTTCCTCTCGCACACCGTGGATATGGATGGGAAACGGATTGAATTGTGAACACGAATTAGCATGAATTACTCACGAATTAACAGAAATAAAACTTTAAGATTATGAAAATTGTAAGATTTGACGAAAAAGGGTATTGCCAATTTGTTTATTTTAATTGGCGTAGATTAAAGTTTGAAACAAGTTGCTGGGCAAAAAGCCTTTCGGGGTTGCTTGACAAGACCAAGGGCAAGAAGCACCTGATTATAGGCTTGTGGAATCATTAAGAATAATTATGAAACTGAAGACAGCAAGCAAGATACAAAAAGCCTTATGGCTGACTATCTGGTTTCTGATGCTCCCATTCTCTATCGTTGGCATCCTCATAGACAGTTTGGTAAAACCATTCAAATGGGTGCTTGAAGAACTGGATTCCCTTCGTTTCCGTATCGGAAACAGACTTCTTCGCATGAGTGACGAGGTGAAAGACGGAACAATCAAGAACGAGTATTTCATCCGCAACCTTACAGCAACAGAAGCATACATCCATCTGAAAAAGAAACAACAACAAAAATAGGAAAGAATTATGGCACAGAAGAAGAAAACAATCAAAGACTATCAGGAGGCTTTCAAACAGCTGTTCCGCGAAATGGAAAAGGAGTTGGATGCGGAAGTGTCCAATGTGACGATATACGCAAGGGAGCAATACCTATGCGACAGCGACAAAGGAGTTTCCATCTCCACGCTATCCAGAGAAGGCACGACTCGGGTTGTCTTTTGCAACATTTCGGTTAGTGACGAGGTGAGCCTGTCCGCATTCTGATTTGTTAGATTTTGAAACGATTTGTATAATTTCTCGCGAAGCGACTAAAACAAAGAAAAAGTATGAAGACGAAAGCATTTCTCAACAATCAGGTGCAGAAGGAGATGCAGCGGAAAGCACTGGACTTTGGCACTTATTACCTACCACCTATGGGCTATGCTAACGGCTACGTGGCGGTGCCGCCAGAGCATCCTCTGTACGGCAAGGACTACAACTACGTGGACATTGACGTGTGGGGAGGACTTACCTTCGCCGCCGTGCGCTCCGACTGCGAGTGGGATGCGGAGTGCATCAAAATGATTGACGGCGGTACCTTCGCAGACATTCCGCAGAACTGGTGGGTGTTCGGCTTTGACACTATGCACTTCAACGACGGCCCTGAGCACAATCGCGAATGGTGCATCCGCGAGACGAAACGCTTGCAGGAGCTGTTGGAGAAAATCGGAAAGGAGGGCTGATTATGGCAGAAATCATTAACATCCCCAACCTCGGCGAGGCAAGACTTCCGCTGAATGAGTACGACAAGATGCGTGACCGCATCCGGGAACTGGAGGAGGACAACGATCGGCTGGTGGAAATGCTCGACCATGTTTGCGAGGAGAACAAGGTTCGGGTGCGTCGGCAGATTATCAGGATAACGGAACTGACCACTAATCCCCGTGCCCTCGGACAGAAGGAAATCATCGAGGACAAGCTGGTGAACATGAAGGACATCACCGACGAATTGGACGAGAAACTCCGTGCTCTCGAAAAGGAATGCAAAGAGAAGCGCGAGGCATTGAAAAGTGAGAACAAGAGTATCAGTAAGGCACTCGAACAATGCCAGCGCATGAAGTTTGAACTGGAGCAGGAAGTGGACCGTCTGAAGCATCGCGGATGGTGGAGCAGATTGTGGAACAAGTAAAACAACAAGGAGTGCGCTTTGCGCAGAAATCCAACAAATCTATACAAATCTTACAGAAACGATTTTGTTTGATTTTGAAACGATTTGAAAGATTTCTTTGCGAGTAAAGCGAGTAAACTCGATAACTCGCCGCAAGGCGACTAAAAAGAAAAAGGATTATGAAAAAGATAATGTTCAATGACAAGTACGGACTGACGGAGGCGGTACTGGAAAAGAGAAAGACGATGACGCGGAGGGTGGAGCGTATAGACTTTTATCCAGGCAGTCGGGAAGAACAAATCGAGAAGTTCTGCAAGCGCAGTGCGACAGACACAAAAGGGAGACAAGTGTGGTTGGGATTTGACAACAAGGGAAATTGGATTGCCCAACTTATCTCTCACTATGCGATTGACGAAGAGATTGCGGTGGCACAGAAGTATCGTGATTTACGTGACATCATCGGCGATGTTCACGATGGCCAGTCCATTAAGTTTGCGAAAGGCTGGTCGAACAAGATGTTTGTTTGTGCAGACCTTATGCCCCATCGGATCCGCATCACCGACATCAAGGTGGAGCGGCTGCAGGACATCAGCGACGAGGACTGTCTGAAAGAAGGGATATACGAAGATGCAGAAGAGCATGGAGGATTATACACTACCCCATTCTATGATTTCCTCGGGAATGAAGAAGACGGATTTTATGAACCTCGCGCCGCCTTCGCCGCCCTCATCGACAAGGTGAGCGGAAAGGGCACATGGGAGCGGAACCCGTGGGTGTTCGTCTATGAGTTTGAACTGATAAAATAAAACAACGAATTGAAACAGATTAAATCTCTCGGGATGATAGTACACAGACCTACCTGCAGGCTATCTGAAAGCGGAAACGCAAAGTCGAGCGCATGGTCTTGAAGCGCGAGGTAATGGCGGTTTTGTGGTTGGAATCCACACCGGGAGATTTTTATGAAGAATAAAACAAACAATACCCTATGCTTTGCCATCGGCAAAACCTTTCTGCGATTTCTGCGATTTCTGCGGGACATTAAAACAAAACGACCTATGAAAAAATCAAAATCAATCAGGCTGGGCATGGACATCGCCCAGGCTTACCACGAAATAATGAAGGCGGACGAGCCGACCTTCTGCAACTTCAATGGCGTGTATCTCTACGGCGGTTGCAAGACACCGCCGCATGAGTGCGCCGACAAACAGAGTATGCGCACGATGCTTGCAGGGATGGCAATGCAATCCCTGCTGTCAAGTCCGCTATGGCTCAACAAGCTCGACAACAAGATTGCCGAGGCGAAACTGCTCTACCCTACCATCGCTACGATGGCAGTCCAGCAAGCCGACGCGCTGCTGAGGGAACTGAACAAGGAAACCACGAATTAACGAATCTTTCATAAAACATCAAGCAACTATGAACGAGAAAGAAAAAGATGCCCTGCTGAAATATGCAGTCGCAGCCATTGACGTAATCAAGGCGCAATTTGATACTGAAGTCATCAGGAACTACGAGATACCGACACTTGTGAACACGAAAACGGGCGAAGACATAGGATTCGGAGTAAAGATGCAACTCAGCACCAGCTATGACTACGACGAGGAACTGCTGACCGAGTGGAAGCGGTTGCTGAAGGCTGACTATTGGTATATCAGCGTAAAACGGAACCAGTTGCACATCACATTCAAGGTGAGATATAAGAAGGATGGCAAGCAATGAGAACATCGTGGCGGAACTGAACGAGGAATTGAAATCTTTGTAAACAACAAACGTAAAATTATGGCACAGAGAAAAGTGACATTGAAAGTAGGCGACCGTTTCCAGCAGGCATGGAAGGGCTGCAAGGAACCGATGTGGTTCAAAGTGCTGGCAATAGACCGTGAAGGCAACCGCCTCCGTGTGGAGTGTCACAGTCCCCGTGGGTATGGTTGGGAAGAAACTTGGGACGACCTCGATGTGACGGAAAACGCTTTTAGTATTGGTGAATATAAAATGATGGAAGTATGACACCTTCTACAAAGAAAATAGAAAAGTTCTTGCTGAAATGCTCAGCCGTCTTACAGGTGACGGTAATCATTTCCTGCATCCTGGTGATGATGCTCTTTCCCGATTTTCGCTTTCACCCCTTCGTGGTGCTGTGCTATGCAGCCACCGTCTTGTTTAATAATTTATCACGAATGGGCCACAAATGATTTCTGCGATTTCTGCCCTTTCTGTAGGACAGAGATAAACACGAATTATCACGAATCGCTCACGAATTATCATAAAACTAAAGTAACAGACAATGAAAGTACGTGAATACATAGAATATCTGAAAACGCTTGACCAAGATAAGGGTATCTGGATTTCCTACGATGGAGGAAATGAAGAAGAACATGGGTACACAAACGGCATTTTCGATCCAACAGTGGACGAAGAAACTGTTAAAGCACCTCTTGCTGAATACGTGAATAAATGGATCAGGGAAGATGTAAGAGAAGGTGATTATCTGATTAGTGTTGGCTGATGTGACAGAACGTAGGGTCCAATGATTAACCTGCACGAAGAAGCCCTCGTCATCCATTGGATGCGACTGGCAGCGGAAGCGCTGACCGACAGACCGCCGCACTTCATCTGCAACGACCTGACACTGCCGAAGCGGCTGTCCGTCGAGCAGCAGACATACCTCATGCTCGAACTCATTGCCCGCGAACCGCGTCCATTCGTGGAGTACCTGGAGAGTGGCAAGAACCATCTCCGACGCGCCGAGGTCGTGGGCAACGGCACCAAGAAATCGCCTTACAAGGCACAGTGGAGGAACGACTACTATAAAAATTGAAAGATTATGCGCATCGGACTTGTTGACATTGACGGACACGCCAAGAAGAAGGCGGAACGTGGTCGCGCAATGACGAAGAATAACAAAACCACGGATTAAACGGATTAAACGGATTATGATACTGCACAGATTTATGTCGGAGCGCGAGTTTGATCGCTTCAAAAACGGTGAGGTCTTAGGAAACAACACCGACCACCACAAGAGCGGCAAGCATACCGACAGCGTTGGCTTCTGCTTCTTCCCCGAAGAACCCGACGACGCTATCCGTTGGCTCTCGGGCATCGTTACTGACGATGTGTGCGCCACCTTCGACGTACCCGAACACTTGGTGCGCAAGTCACGCGGCACCTACTGCGACGACGACGCATCGGACAACTCGCTCGGCGCGGTGCTGGAAGACCTCTTCTCAGCCATGATGGGCGGCGAGATGGAGAATACCGTGCTGATGGAGAAGGTGGAGTATTGCTGCACGGAGTACAGCAACGAGACGTTCCGGCTACTGAGCTACAAGTACAGCGAGAAAATCATTACCCAGCATCGGGTGAAAGCCGAGTGGGAGTGCCCGAAGGAGGAGCTGCCAGAGGGAGTGCTGCTGCAAGGCACGGCGTCGGGATTCTATGGAACAAGGATTTTCTATCTGCTTAAACAGGCATTGAAAAAGACTCCGCTTAACAGGGGCAATATATCGTTCGGCTGCGAGTCCCCATTGTGCTGGTACATCACACTCCCCGACGGACGGATCATCAGCGAGGGCGACACCGTGGAGGTGCATGACGACGGCATCATTCTCATTAACGGTAAGCTCTACACCAAAGACTTCCCCGGGTTGAGTTTCAACACAGGCTGCTTCCCCGGTGACGCTCACTGGCTGCTGCAAGGGAACGGAGGGGACAGTTTGGAGATGCCCGAATCGCTATACAGGAAATACGAAGCCGCAATGCGGGAAGGGAGATAACTTGAAAACTACGAATTTTACAGATTAAACGAATTAAATTTATGCCAAATGATTTCAGAAACCGTCTGACGCTCCGAGGTGAGCGTCAGACATTGGAGAAAGTGTTCGACTCCATCCGCACGAAGGGAGCGTTTAAGGATGGCAGCGACAGAGTGTTTGACTTCGACAAGGTGATACCAACGCCCGATGACCTGTACATCGAAAGCAATTCAGGTGCGGAAACAGTCGTGCTGCTCTATATGCGGCAGGCTGGATTCGTGTTTGCCTCGCCCTACGACCGAATGGTGAAAACGGAACTGGAGCGTTATGAGAAATGGGACGACGAGACAAAGGCAAAGATGACGAAACTGGCGCGTCAGTATCTCGCCAACATCGCCAAGTATGAGTACCCGAACTGGTATTCATTCCACACCGACAAATGGGGAACCAAGTGGAACTCCTACGGTGCCAACGTCCGCAACGACGACTCGCTGGAGTTTGAGACAGCCAACGGCTACCCGAAGCCCGTGGTGGAGGAACTGTCGAGGAAATGGCCCAACGTGGAGTTTGACCTGACGGCAGCCGACGAGAACATCGGCTCTTACACCATCAAAGGCACGTTCAAGAACGGCGTGTTTGACGGTGTGGAAGAGCACCGCACACCCAAGGCTTTCGACATTGCGTTTGAACTGTTCCCTGAATGCAAAGAGAACTATCGGCAAGAAGAAGACGGAACGTGGTCGTACAATGACGAAGAATAACAAAACCACGGATTAAACGAATGACGATTAAAAACCTACTCTACCTGATGGCTTCGGCTGCGGTTGGGATGGCAGATGCCGCAGAGCATCGGCACATGCCGGATGAACCGCCACTGCCTAAACACACTTGCAAAGATTGTTGTTTCTTTCCGTGTGGTACATATTGCAAGCAAGTGAAACATCACGTAAACAAACAGACACCTGCAAATGGGTGTGCATATTTTAAGGAGAAATAGATTATGGCACAAGAAAACAACCCTACACCCGGCGAGTGTGTCACCCTTACGAAGGAGCGATACCAGGAACTGCTGGAATATGAGCGCATAGGACGATGGGCAGTCGATGTCATCACCGTGGCGACCTTGGACGACATTCTTGGAAATGTCGCGAAACTGAAAGAACTGTCAAACGATGCCAAATGCAAGGCGATACAAGCCGCCTTTCAGGAGGCACTAAAAGGAAAGGGATAGAACTATGGATTTTGAAAAGAAAAAAGAAGTGGCAAAGATACTCGTCCGCTCCATCATGAACACGATGATGGAACAAAATGTACCACTCGAAGATTGTGTTGAGATTATAGGAATAACTGTCGCATCAATATGTGGCGGAGCACCTGCGCCTCTTGAACCAAGAGTTCTGATTGCATCATTCCTCGCATCATTCTCAGCGACACTTAGTACTGGATTAAAAAATCACGGAGGGTTAACGTATGGGGCTGAAAGCAAAATTTGATTCACTCTAACTGACCAATGCCCTACCGACCCGTCGGGTGTGGCGCTGTATCACAGCGCCTTCTCAACCCAACAAAAAGACCAACTTAAATGATTCTAATGATGACAAACAAAATCCAACTGAAAGTAGCAAAACGCCTCCGTTGCGGATGGAAGATCTTCTATGAGCCTGAAGAGCGCGAGGCATACCGCCATAAATGCAAGCACTATCACTGGGCGTTCTGCAAAAAGGGATACTATTGCTTCACATTCTCTGACCCCCGCCGTCGAATAATCGACACCATGCGGTTGGGTTGCACACCAAATGTGGAATGCCCTATTCTGAAGCGATGGGACACCCGACACGGCCTGAAGTTCCGATTCCATGGGGTTGAAAACTACCTCGAATTTTTGGACTTGTAACTATGACTATCGGACTTGTTGACATTGACGGACACGCCAAGAAGAAGAAATGGGGTGCGACGGTTTATCCGAACCTGGCGCTGTGCAAGATTGCACGGTGGCATAGGCAGCAGGGCGATGAGGTGGAGTGGGCTGTGCCGTTCCTGCACTACGACGTGGTGTATATGGCTAAGGTGTTTAATTTCTCGCCCGACGACCTGACCTACTACGATGCCGACCGCATCGTGCGGGGTGGCACGGGCTACGACATCCACAGCCAACTGCCCGACGAAATAGACCGGCTGCAACCCGACTACTCCATCTACCCGAACATTCCGAAGGACACCGCCTACGGGTTCCTCACACGTGGCTGCCCGAACAAATGCCCGTGGTGCGTCGTGCCTCGCAAGGAAGGCGGGATTCGCCCCTATATGGGCTGCGACGAGATAGCCATTGAGGGAAGGCAGAAGCTGGTGCTGATGGATAACAACATCCTTGCGGCGGGAGACTGTGCCATTGAGCAGCTGGAGAAAATCATCCATCGTGGCTATCGCGTGGACTTCAACCAAGCCCTCGATGCCCGACTGGTCGATGACCGCTTTGCCCGTCTGCTGGCACAGGTCAAGTGGATAGACCGACGCATCCGTTTCGGTTGCGACACGCACGGACAGATTGCCGAGTGCGAACGGGCCATCAGCCTGATCAACAGCTACGGCTACCGTGGCGAATACTTCCTCTACACGATGATTGGCGGCAAGTCCGACTTCCGCGAATCGTTTGAGCGTGTCAACTACTGGTGGCAACGCAATCAGGAACTACGACGAAACCACAAACCAAACATCTACGCATACGCACAGCCTTATCGAGATCCGGACCATCCCAAATTTCAGCCTCCCCAATGGCAAAAGGACATGGCAGGTTGGGCCAACAAAAGGGCCCACTTCGTCGCCCATAGCTTCGAGGATTTCGAGCCTCGCAAGGGTTTCCGCTGCGAGTGGTATGTGAAGAATTTGATGTAAAAAACCGGCATTGCCTTAACACGTCCGACGGGTTATGTTAAGAAATTGCGGATTCTTTAACACGTGAAAAGAATATGTAGCACAAAAAGTTATCTAAAATCACAAAACAATGGAAGTAAAGAAGTTTAGAAAATTCAAGAATGGCATTGTCTATGCCTTGGCGTTAGACGACGGCAAACTGATTGAGACGACGGACACGTTTCTGCCTTACTACACGAAGGACGCGATAGGCAGGAAACAGAACAAGTTGGATGACGAGAACCTTGGCGACCGCACAGAGCGGTGGATGATTGGCGTCTCCACAATGAGCGGTTGTCCTGTGAGGTGTAAGTTCTGCGCGACAGGAAACATGAAGCAGGGGTGGCGCAATCTGACAGCCGACGAGATTGTGGCACAGGTGGACTTCGCTGTTGGGCGGGCCGGAGCCAACCCCGAAAAGGCTATGGAGTTCAAGATAAACTACACTCGCATGGGTGAACCGTTTTTGAACATCGAGGCAGTGAAAGAGGCTATCCGCAGAATCACGGAAAAGTACCCGAACACGCACCACTACGTTTCGACCATCGGAGTGAAAGATAGCGATTTCTCGTTTGTCGAGGGTAACGTGACGCTGCAAATCAGTCTGCACAGTTTCGACGAACAACACCGCGACTGGCTGATACCTTACAAGCGAAAGATGAACATTGAGGAACTGGGGCAGATCCGCACACGGAGCAATCTGAAGACCACCATCAACATGACGCTTATAAAGGAAAGTGACTTCGATGGAGAGAAATTGCGCAGATACTTCGACCCTCAGTATTTCTTCGTAAAACTTTCACCCATCAACCCCAATGAGGTGTCCGAGAAAAACGGATGCGGAGAGGGTGTGATTGAGGGCGTAAACCTCGTATGATTATGGGACACAGGAAGGACATATTCCGCTATCGCATCATCACGAACCTGAATTGCAACATGAACGAGAGCACGGGGCCGAATGGCAACTGCTATTTCTGCTACCAGAAGATGAAGGCTCCGCTGTCACTCGACATCGACAAGTGCCATGAAACTATGCGAAAGATAGGGGTGCTGCGCCGCGCCACCATCATGGGCGGCGAGGCGATGCTGAACCGCCAGTTGTGCGACTTCATCCGATTGGCGCGTGAGCATGTGACCAACGATGTATGCCTTGTGACTAACGGCATACTGCTGAACGGAGAACGGGCACAGCAGATGAAGGATGCAGGGCTGACGGAGGTAGCCATCAGCGTATCGTCATTGGAACAATACCAGCGACGGCGCGAGGCGGCTCTGATATGCAAGAATATCATCAGGAACACTCGCATCAACATTCCGAAATGCAAGGAGAGCACGGGCGACAAGTTGGTAGAACTGCTGAAACAGGTGCTCACCGACGGCTTCTACTGCGTGGTATGCGAGGACTTGCAAGGTCGCTACGGCGACTTCGACTTTCAGCAGAAGATGGACACCATGAAGATAAAGGACGACGGCTTCGGATTCTACGACTACATGTGGAACGGCCACCAGTTCGGAGTCTTCGGCAACTATTCAAAGTATAACAACTGCGACATCATCATCACACCACTGGGCAACTTCTGCAACTGGGAGAAATATTGCGCAAGGGTGGAGAATGTGAGCCTGTCGCGCAAGGAAAGCACCTGCGACCGTGAAACGATTGAAGGTTGATTTCGGATGCGGTTACAATCCGCTGCCGGGTTACAAGAAATGTGACGTGACCACCAGCCCGACGCTCGACTGCCAATACGACGGACGAGACAGCATTATCGGGCTGGAGCCTCACACGGTGGACGTGTTCAACGTGAGCAACGTCATTCACCATCTGCCCGACATCAGGCGCACGGTGCGCTGTCTTCGCAGATTTATGAAGATGGGCGGTAAGGTTGTCGTCAAAGACTGCGACGCTGCCCACTTTGCCGCCAACGTCTTCCTCGACCGCGTTTGGTACAGATTTGTAAACAATGAGCAGAATATATACATCTCGCCCCGCTGGAGAGACTACTTCACCATCATGCGTGAGGAAGGCTTCGTGTGCTGCCACCAATCCAACGACGGACTGAAAGATGTGTCAGTATGGATTCTTAAAGACAGAAAGGAGGTAAACAATGGAAGCAATCAAACAGGCTCTTGAGAGCATGGGCTACGACTATGCCGTGGCCATCGCAACCAAGGCAGAGATTGAGAGTGGTGCCGCTTGCGGCCAACTCGCCATCGTCTGTGAGTGTTAAGGCATTCCTGTAAAAACCAAACCGGCGGCAAGGCTCTCACCTCGTCGCCGGTTTGTATTTCTCACTTTTCACTACCATTTCGATGGCGCCCTCAAAATGGTCACGCGCCCTCTCCGGCCACGGTTTCCTTCGTCCCCGTTTTCGAGGCGTCCAGCGTCGTGAACGTCTGTTGCATCACCACGGGGCGGCAATGGCGGTCGTAGCGGTTGAACGTGCAGACATCGCGGAGGAAGCGGAGGTAGGCACGTTGGCGCACATTGAGCAGCTGCTGCTTCATCAGGCGTATCTCGCGGAGTGCCGTACCGCCGTTTGAGGCACTGACCATCGGCACACCGATGTCGCGGGGATCAACACCGAAGGCGAGGAAGATGGGCGAGGTGGAAAGTTCCAGCTCCTCCTTGCCGGCCTTGGCTACGTCGCTCTTCGTCTGCGCTATATCCACAATTTCGATGTTGTGGTGTTCCTTTTCGTCCTGACCCAGCCACATGAATTGCCGCATCATCTTACCGTTGTTCTCGCGCTGCTGTATGAACTGCTCTACGTTCTGGTCCAGTTCGTCGATGAACTTCTGCTGCTTCTCCATATCGCCGGCTATGCCGAGGTCGTTGAAGATCATATTAAGGTAATCAAGACTGATGTAGAGAATTTTTGACCACGAAGTTGAGTTCTCACGCTGCTTGGCCTTGTCAAAAAGGATGGTAGAAGAAAAATCGTAAGCCTTGGAGAGGATGATGCTCCACCAGTCGGGCTGCTGGTAGTAATTTTGTGTGCCGTAGTAGATGGGGCATGTCACCCACACGGGGCGGTCCTTGATGCGTGTGCGCTGGTTCGATTCCACCTGATAGCGCCACTCCTCCAGTCGGCGCGTCGCTTCCGCCACGGGGTACATCACCACATCCTCGTCCTTTCCGCTCAGGGTGTGTCCCTCCGTCAGGGTGTTGCCACGGAACTTCTCGCCGAAGTAGATATTCTGAATGTGCCGGTACTCGTTCATCACCTCATAGCGTATGCCGCCATGCACGATGCTGAGGAAACCGATGCGCACGATGCGGGGGTCCCACTGTCCGCGCCGTCCACGCTCGAAGCCAACAGTGGGGAAGTAGAGGTCGAACATCTGGTCTTCCTTCATGCACTGCAGGAAGTTCAGGTCGAGGTCGTTATTCTCCAGGAACTCGCGCAGTCCGGGTATGTGTCGCGGCGTGCCGTCGGCGTAGGTGGTGTCCTCACCCTCCCATGTGCGCTGCCATTCGCGGTAGGCATCGCGCCAATAGTCGATGCCTATGCCACGCAGCAGCGGGTCGGGACGTTTCTCCTTGTCCAGTTCGCCGATAGGCACGATGCGCTGCGTATCGGGATCCTTGGCGAAGTCGCCGCCGTAGGTGTCCTGCGGCTCGTCCTTCTTCAGTGCCTCTATACGTTGCAGGATGCGGTAGCCGGCATGTTCGTAGAGACACATCGTGTCGTCCTCGAATTGATACATCATCCGCACGCCCAGTCCCGTGGCGAGGTCGGAGAGGTAGCGGAGCGGAGCCGCCGTGTAGGGCAGTGCCTTCGAGAGCGCATAAATCTGCGAGGGCAGGTTGTCGCCCGCGCCCCACTTGATATACCCGCGTCCCAGCGGTTTGCCGTCCTTGCTGATGGCGGTCGGCGTTTTCTCGCTGCTGTCAAAACTCCATGCCACCTTTGCCAGGGGGCCGTTGCTGATGGTGCCCCTGCCACCCATACACGTTGCCATGTCCTGTGCCTGTGTCTCCGACGTGTCGCGGTCGCCCAGCGTAATGCTGTGCAGCAGCCCCGGTCGCAGTGCGTCGATGGCGATGTACCGCCTTTGGTTGAGCGACTGATTGAGTTCACGGAACTCCTTCATGTCCTTTGGACGATGTACGGGTATGCCGCCGCCGTTCTTGTTCTTAGCCATATCGTGTGTCTGTGTTTTTGTCTGCAAGATAGGTGTGAATAAGTGCAAAATCAAGGGCAAAGAAGGTAACTACTCCCCTCCCTCTTGGGGAGGGGTTGGGGAGAGGCTACCGGTTCCCGATAGAATACCTTGCGGCTGTTGTCATACACGAGGTCTTTCCGCGTGCGGATGGGCGGGTCCTTGGGGTTATGCGTGAAACTGCGGCGCGAGGGGTCGAAGGTGTGCGTGAGGATTTCCTGGCGCATATTTTTCGTGGGTGCGAACTTCAGACGTTGCGTGGGCGCGATGGTGCGGTCCTCGTTGCGTCCGCCGTAGGTGTAGTGGTAAGTTCGCTCGGGTATATCCACAACGGCGAAGGTGCCGAACGATTCGATGGGCACACACCTGGCACCCTCGCTGAGCTGATAGCGCAACTCATCGAACACGGCGGGCAGCACCTGCTCCACCGTAGCCCTGGCAATACCGCTCCGCTTCACCACCTGACTGATGAAATGCTGTTTGTAGTCTTTGGGTCGTACCATAGTTTTTATCCTTAAATTGATTTTTCTGAAAATTTAAGCCCCGATTTTGTAGGTTTTCTGCTTAAATTAAATTTTAGCGGAGAAATAAGCCTGTTCGGAACTGCTTAATATCTGATTTAGTTTTACTCTTGTCGCGCAGAAATCGCAGAAACTGCAGAAGTCTTAATTCGTACAATTCGTTTAATTCGTTGTTCACCTCGGTATTCCCGCCAAGTTCCCAAACCGTCCTCTCAGTCGTCCGCCGATTTTCTTCTGTCCTGTCACGCCGTGGTACTTCACGCCTATCACGAGGTCGTCGAAGGCATCGGTGATGTCGGTGCGGGTGCGGGGGTCGCCACCCATGCTCTCCTCGTCGGTAGCTTTCAGTTTCTCTTTCGACTTATCCTTGCGGAAGGTGCCGGGCACGAGGGCTGTGTTCTCCAGCGCAGGAATGAGGTAGGTGTTGCGTCCAGGGTCGGTGCAGATGCGCAGTCTTGGCATCTGTACGCCAGACATGAGGTCGGACATGAGTTGGTACTTCACGGCATGGAGCAGCGGTGCGCCCGTGTCGATGGCCGTCACCTTGAAGCCTATGTCCGAGAGTTCCTGCACCACTACGCGGTCGAAGCGGTTGTCGTCGGCTCCCTCCACGGCGTAGGCGGTGCTGGCTCCCTGCTTGACGGTGGCGGTGAAGTAGAGCACCACTTCGCCGCAGCCCTTGCGGAGGAAGGGCTTGTAGATGCGCCCGAACTCCTGACGGCACAGCGAGCGCAGTTTCCGCTCGTTCATCACGAAGAGCGAACGCTGTATGAGCAGTTCTTCGCCGCGCAACTGCCCCACCACCATGCACGAGATGTTGGCATTGGCATCGAAGGCGATGAGCAGGGGACTGTTCCAGTCCAGGTCCATGTCGTACTCGCAGTTGTCTTCCTCGCCGATGCGTCCCAGTTCGTCGATGTCGAGTGTTTCGGTCTCGTAGCGTGTGGGGTAGCGTTGCACGTCCAGTGCCGTGCCTTTCTTCTTCACCGTGAGTTTGTCGGCCAGCATGGAGTAACTGTCGCTGTACTCGCGGCTGTATTGTTCCTCGGTGTAGCCGTGTACGCTCTCGATGTCGAGGTTGCCGTAGAAGCCGTCGCGCGAACCGCCACGCGGTACGCCCAGCACCATGAGGTTGAAGAGCAGGGGCGGCATCTGTCGTTGCATATCCCTGAGCCAGGCGGCTCCGAGCATACTCAGGTTCTCCACGCTGGAGAAGTTCCAGAAGCAGGTGCTGTCGGTACGCAGACGGTGCAGTTTGCGCAGATAGTTATCGTTCTGTGCCAAGGCGGCGGCGGCGCGTGGGCTGTGCTTCTCCAAGTATTTCAGTTCGGCCATCATCGTGGCTATCTGGTCGTTCACCTCGTGGCTCTCCGAGTCCTTCTCCCTCTCCCACTGGCATTGCTGCTGGGTCAGTCCGGCATCGCTCACCCAGAGTTGCGAGAGCCAGTGGTTGTTGATTTTCGGGTCAGTCCCCCTACCCCACGCCTTCTTCTCTATCTTGCGGGCAGAGGGCGGCATGAAGTCGCCGCGCAGGGTGGGCAGCACTTCTTCCTTCACGCGCTGCCACGGCAGGTACTTCGTTTCGTCACCGATGAGTGCGGCGAGGTTCAGGCCGTTGGCACTACCCTTGACGCACAGGCTGATCATCTGCCAGCAGAAGCCGTTGGCGAAATGCACGATGTTCTCCCACGAGCGGGGCTTGGCCAGCGGATAGTCCCAACGGAGTTTTGGCGGTGCCTGTCCGAGAAAGTAGAAGTTCTCGAAACCCAGCGTGTTCACCACCTTCAGGGCGTTTGGCATCGTGCGTGTGTAGAGTTGCTTGGCACTGGCACCCACGAAACCGCCCATCTGACGGGGCAGACCGATAGTCACGTCCACCATGTGAACGCCGATGTACGAGGTCTTGCCCGTACCACGACCGGCACGGACGTAGGTGGTGCGCGAGCCAAAGTTGCGCACCTCCTTCTGCCAGCGGTTCAGATACACCTTGTGTACACCGTCGTGGGCATAATCCACTGCCGTCATGCCGTCGCCCGTGCGCGGATCCTCCACGTCGGGCAGCATCTTCGCCTCTAAGGAGTCGCTGCTGATATTGGGGTTGGTGCCTATTCTTGACATGACTCTTCCTCCTTTTCTGTCTTGATGACATTCACGTTCTCCTTCCGTGGCGGTTCGGGTTCCATCATGCTCATGGCCGCACTTCGTGCCTCCATCGCCGCCACCTTGTCGTCGATAGCCTGGTGCTTCTCATCCACGAAAGCGTCGTACTGTGCGATGATTCTCTTTGTCTCCTCGTCGTCGATATTCTCCTTGGTGTCGTCCACCTCGCGGATGTCCGTCACCACCACAGTCGGCAGGAACGCCACCTTCGACATGTCGGTCCGTGCATCCTCCGGCTTATCCAGCTGTGCCACCTCCATGAGGCGTTTCGAGCCTTTGTCGAGTGCGTTCACGTTGTCCGTCTCCATACCTATCTTCATCATCTTGTCCGCAGCAGCACGTACCTTCGCCTCGTCCATGCGGCGGCTCGGCGGCGCGATGTGCTCCACCACGAAGTCGAACAAGAACTTGTCCTTCTGCGCCATGCGCCACTCGGAGTAAATATCAGCACCCAGGCCTTTCACCAGTTGCTTGAACATGGCGAAGGGGTCAAGCGTAATCGGGTTCTTCACCCATTGCCAATACACGTGCTGCACCCGTGCGAGGCGTTCCTTGTGCTCGCGCCGCAGGTCGAGGTCGGTAATCGGCACCCCCCGCTCGAAGTGCATCAGTGCGCCCGTCATCAGCTTCTGCGATATGGTTGTTGTTTCTTCTGCCATAGTGCTATTGAAATATGTTGTTCATCAAAAATTGTTTTCTTGTTCATCAAACGAAAATTTGATGAGAGCGTGGGTTTTCTGATACTGCTGTCAAATTTTCGTTTGAGTGCAGTGTGGGGTTGGTGGGGTGTGTCACAACTCTATGCCGAAATAGCGTTCCAGGAACTCTTGGTATTGGGGGGGGGTAAATTGCGTCACCGTCTTGTGGTCTTCCCACCAAGACTGACGCTCGAAGAATACCTCTCGCGTGAACCACTCGTACACGTCGGCATACTTGCCCACCGTCTCCACGTCGGGATGCGACTGGCGGTAACGCTCTGCGGCACGGCAGTAAGCCTTCACCATGCCCGGATAGTGACGGAAGTAGTCGATGCGCTTGCGGTAGTAGGCCAGCGGACAGCACATACAGCCCAGCCTGCGCTTCGGGTCGATGGTGCCGTCCTCGCGGTAGTAGAGCGGATGCAGACGGATGCCGCGCTCTTCGATGAACTTCACCACATCCTCGTCTGTCCACGTCAGTATGGGATAGAACGCTTCGACGTGGTTCTTCTTCGTCTTGCGTCCCGAACCGTAGTAGCGGCACTCCGTCGGCTCCTCGTAGTTCTTGTTGCGGTCGGTGCTCTCCGCCTTACGGATGCCCATGATGCAGCGGTCCAGCGTCTTGCTCTCCTTCAGGTATCGGCAGCAGTGCCGTTGGAATCGGTTGGGCATCCCCATCTCCTGAATGAGCTGGAAGAATGTCTTGGGCGGCTGCACGATTTCCGCTCCCTTTTCCTTGACGTGGGCGATGGTGCCCGGCGGGTCGATGGTCGTGTTGTGGTAGATGGCACGATAGGGAATGCCCGCCATGCGTGTCAGTTCCAGTATCACGTCAGAGTCCTTGCCACCCGAGTAGGCCACCTCCACGGGGCGCCCGTCCTCATATCCTGCCGACTGTATCAGCCTGACGGCGGCATCCACTTTATGCTGTAATTCTTCTGTCATATCGCCTTTCTTATAATTCGTGTAATTCGTTGTTCAAAAATCAATCAGTGGTTATATCTCGTCCGCCTCCGTCCACCCCGTGTCGGGCACGAACCCGTCCTTCTCTTGCAAGTACATCACCCGCTGCGAACCGAGCCAGTGCCAGCGGAAGCCATGCTCCAACAGCAACCGCTCCGCCTTCGGCCACGGGTCGCCCCAGTCGATTGTTGCCCGCAGTCCCATCGCATCGCGCAGTTGTCCGGCATCCATCACCTCCACGCCGATGGCGAAGCCCGGCATCGGCACCCATCGCTCAATGAATCCCATCACCGCCGCCTCCGCGTTGTCGCTCACCGCGTCGATGTCCGTCACCTTCCTCGGTTTCTCTTCGTTCTGTTCTGCCATAGTCGTTATTGCCGTTATTGTCGATGGCGGCCAGTCGTTATCTCGTTATATCGTTATATCGAGGAGAGAAGGCCGCCCACTCTAAACTCTCCTGTATTCCCTCGTCGCATCAAAACTCGGGCACGCCTTATTCGCGAAATCGCGGTGCCCGTGAATCTCCGCCTTGGGGTAGAGCTTGCGCAGATCCAGCAGCAGCGAGAGCAGTGCCGCCTTCTGCAGGTCGGTGCGCGTGTCCTTCGGTGTCTTGCCGTCGGGAGCCACGCCGCCTACATACACCACGCCAATCGAGTTGGCGTTATGCCCCGTGCAGTGCGCTCCGCTGATATCCACGTCGCGCCCCTCATGTACCGTTCCGTCGCGATAGATCACATAGTGATAGCCGATGTCGCTCCATCCCTGCCGCTTATGCCACAGCCGGATGTCAGCCACCGTATAGTCGCGATACTCCGGCGTGGCCGTGCAATGCACGATAATCTCCGTGATGCGCCGCCGCGACCGTTTCAGTCCCAGCGCCGACTTTGCCATGTCCGGCAGCAGTTTCGCCAACGTAGCAGGGCCCGCGATTCCGTCATCCTTCAGCCCGTGCTCCCGCTGAAACTGCTTCACGGCCTCCGTCGTCAGCGGTCCCCAAATCCCGTCGGGGTATAGCCGCAAAGCCTTCTGTATCTGCCGTACCACCTCTCCCCTACTCCCTTGCTTGTAAAGTGTTGCCATAATCGTTTGTCGTTTCGTTTATTTCGTCTATCTTGTCGTCCCGTTTATTACGCCGCGATTCTATCGCGGCCGGTTCTTTGTGATTTCCCTTTCACAAATCCCCACGATGTGCTCACAAAGTGGGGGGGTATTTTGCTCGCGCTGCACGGTCTTTAATGGCCTGCAGCCCTTGCTTCGTTCCCCTCGGTGCCCGCTCGTGGCAGGGGTCGCCGTTCTTGCAGGGCGGTCGGAACTGCGGGTCGGGGTGGTTGGTCCAGATGTCCGTTGCCTTGCGGTAAGAGAAACCATACTGACAGTAGGTTATCAGGTGGCGCGGCAAACCCTGCATGTAGTCCATCTTCCGCAGTCCGCCCATCGGGTTCTCGATAAACCAGAGGCGCGGGTTGAGTTCGCGGATGAGTTGCAGCGTGTGCCTGTTCACCTCGTCGGCTCGCCGTGCTTTCTCCGTCTTGGGCAGCAGCGAACCCGTCACAGGGTCTTTCGTCCGATGGAAGCCGATGGCGGCCACCGAGAACGTGGTGCAGTCGCATCCAGCCCAGATTACGTCGGGCTGCCCGAACCGCTCACGGATCATGTCGGCCGTCAGTTCCATGATGTCGCAGTGCAGCGACGACGGGAAGCGCTCGTCCCAATCTACCGTGAAGCACTCATGCCCTCGCTGTCGGAAAGCATCGCTCAGGCACTCCGTGCCGCTGAATAGTTCCAGTACCTTCATAGTCCGTCTTGTCTGTCTTCTATGCCGCAACACCGTTGCAGCTCATTATTCACTGCCTTGATTCTCTCCTTCGCCGTCTTGCAGTAGTCGGCATTGATTTCAAAGCCTAAAAAGTGCCGCCCTTCCTTCAGGGCCGCCACAGCCGTTGTGCCGCTGCCTATGAAGGGGTCGAGAATTACCCCCCCCCCGACAGGGTGCTGTTCTGGATGAAGCGGCGTATCAGAGGCAGCGGTTTTACCGTAGGATGATTGTAGTGCACGTTGTCCTGCTGGTTTCGCAGCGAGGTGTAGAACGTCCGCTTTGTCTCATACGAGCCATATACCCGTACACCCTTCTCCCGGAAGAAGAGAATGTACTCCGTGTCGTTCAGATACTTGTTGCCGCAAGCCGGAATCGGATTGGTCTTGTGCCATGATATCAGGTTCCAGTTGCAACCCTTGCCGTTGACGAAGTATTCCAGGTATGGCTGAATCTGTTTCTGACTACAGAAGATGTAGGCGTTGACCTTCTTCATCACGCGGCACAGCTCGTCCAATACGGCCAGGTCGAAACCATCCTTTATCTGTTCCAGCCTCTCCATCCCTTTCCTTGTGCCGCGTGCGTTGTAATGGTTGCCCTCCGTGGCCTTCGACCAGAATCCGCCTCCCGTGTTACCTATCACGTAGGGAGGATCCATGATTACCAAGTCTACGCAGCAGTCAGGCAAACCTTTCAGGCCCGCCAGACAGTCGCCATGGGAAATAGTGTCAAGCTGCATAATCCTTGCTAATTTTTGCAAAACTTTCCAGTCTTTTCCATTTCTTCGCGGATTGGAAAGGATGAAGAGCCGTTTTGTTTTTGATTGTTAATACTCGGCTTTCACCGTTTTTGGTTTACTCTTGTCGTTTCGTTTATTTCGCCGCGATTGTATCGCGGTTCTCTCACATCTTGATTAGCGCCTGCACGTTCCGTGGCACGTCCACCACCCTCGTTATCTCGTTCCGCGCGTCCTCCATCAGTCGCGTAGCCGTGTCGTGGTTTGCTTCCATGTAAGGCACCTTGTGCCCCCAGATGTCATCTTTGTAATGATGATACATATTCTATTGTTTTTCTGTTGTTCCCATTCCTCGCAGTGCATTCGTGCATTTACCTTCATATCAGGCTCAAGCCCGCAGCAGGTTTCCTCCCTGCCATCGGAATAAAGTTTTAAAACCCTCTTTGCGCAGGTCGAACAACTCTTATCCATTATCGTCATTGTTTAATGTACTCCGTTCCTTCCGCTGCTATTTTATTGCAGCCTAACACTCGCACTCACACTCCTCAACATATAAATCCTCATTTACACACAGATTAAGTGGCTCTTCACGCTCGAACTGAATTAGCACAGCGAACCATCCGTTTTCGATTGGCCCACAGGTCTGGATGTCGATCAATGCACCGTCAAGGTCGATGCGAGAAAAATCGCCATCAATACACCTTTCCAGTTCTTTATTCCGCTTAGCTCTTAGCCATGCAAGGAAATTCTGAGCGTGATACCATGCTTCCTCCTTTGCTTCAGCAGCGGCATCGCCGTCAGCCATATCCCTGGCCCGGACAAAGAAATAAATGGGGTAGTTACGTTTTGGCCTCTCTATCGGACCGCCTCCTTCCACATTGCTCTCCATCACTACGCAAGGGGAGAAGGAATTGCTAATGCCTTTGGCAAGCTCTACCACGCCAGCCGTTGAGTCCGTAAGGTAAAAACGTCTGTTCCCGTTCGTGCTACTGTCCAACATTGGCTTGTATATTCTGCACCATTGGCGCACAATACTGTGAAATGTCATATCATTTACGATTTAATCATTTACCATTTATTTTTCTCGACCACGGATTACGCGGATTCCACGGATTTCTCTCTGCTCCCTCCGCACCTCTGCGGTACCTTTTATTTTTTCACTTTTTGTTGTTCCGTATGCCGCGATACCATCGCGGCCACTATTATTTTTTCTTGACCACCCTCTGTCTAAGTATGCCCTCCCTCACCAGTATCTTGACGAAGTTCTTCTTGTTCAATGCCTGCCTGTAGATGCAATCGGGTTCAATATCTATCCGACGACGCTTTTCTGTTTTGCTGGACATTGTAAACGCCACATCGCAAATCATTGGAGCAGGTTTTATCTCACCCGTCTTCACGTTCAGCGAAAACACGGTATGTCCAGGCCTCCGACGTTGCTTTCCTATCAGTTTGTACTCCCGCTGTTGCTGTTGCACGACTTCCGTCCTTACTTCCGGACATTGCTCCTTTTGGGGTGTGTCAAATATTTCCATATCGCTGTGAGTTATGCTAATGTTTATCGTTGTTGGCCGTACAGGCATCGAACCTGTGCTTCATGATCCAGAGTCATGCGTGCTGCCACTACACCAACAGCCATTTTCAGCGTAGGAGATGGAGGACTCGAACCTCCACTGTGAGAGCCAAAATCTCATGTGCTACCATTACACCAATCCCCCACGTCTGGGCTACAATTTATCGAACTCCTTCTCCAGCTTCTCAAGTCCTCGTCTGTACCCTTCCAGCTTCTTCTCAAGTAAAGGCAGGGCTTCCTCCTGTGAAAGGTGAATAATCGGACTTGTCAGGTCTGCCGTGTCGCGCAGCGCAAACGGACGTTTCTGCTTGCTGCACGCCTCCATCAGAATTTCAATTCGCGTAATCTGGTCTTTCGTAGCGCTGATACTTGCCAGAAGTTCTTTAGCCTTGTCAAATACTTCCTGTGTCATAATCGTAAGTTTTAATTCGTGAATAATTTATGGCCAATTCGTGTTAAGTATGCCCGCCCCCGCAAACTTCCCTTAGCTCATCTACATTGGCATCCCTGTAATCGAACATCTTTGCCATGAGCTTCAGAAACTCCATGCGTGTTAAGAAAACCAGAGATTGCATATTGTCTGTGACGATATTCAGTGCTATGCGGTCTTTGTTCAATTTGTCGAAAGAAAAGGTCGCTTCCATGTTGTACTCATTATGAATTATGAATTGATTTCCACTCCGAAGTGTTCCGCTGCCGCCACCACCTTCTCGTCCTTCAGCGCGCTCTCCAGCGGTTCCAGCGTCAGGTACTCCTTCCAGTTCATCTTCCACTGCTCGATGCGTTTCTCTCTGGCTTCCCCCTCCTTGCCGCGTCGCAGGTCGATGAGCCACTTCCGCAGCTCCCTGCGTCTCGCCTTCTGCTCCGAGGTCAGTTTCGCAACCGTGTCCTGTGCTTCGCCGTTTTGCGGCGAAGGTGCCACGTTCGCGTTCCCCAGCGCATCCACCGTCACCCGGCCGCTCTTCACCAACTTCTCCCACTCCGCATCCAGTTCCTTGTAAATCCCCTTCAGCGTCGCGTCAATCCTCGTTGCCTTCCTTGCCCACGCCGCCCGTGCATCCGGCTTCGCCTGGGCATCCTCCATCAACAGGCGCATCTTCTCGCGTGCCTCGTCCAACTCCCGCAGCAGCCCTCTGACAGCCCCTGCCCGCTCCTGCGTCCCCTTCGGTAACAGGTAAACGTACTGGTCAATGTGCTTAGGCCGCATGGGGACAATAAGCACCTCGCCTGTCCCCTGAGCATTTTCTTGTTTTGTCAGAGTCCCCGTTGGTTCTTGTTCCGTCTGAGTACCAGTCGATTCTCCCGACAAAGCCCGTCCCGTCTTTTCCGAGGCGATTCTATCGCCATCCATTCCACTATCGGTTGGACTGGACTCTGCGGCGACGGCCTGCGTTCCTTTGCGGGTTTTCTCCGCAGGCTCCTCTTTCGCCACGCCAGCCTCATTTTTCACTTTTCGCTCGGCTATGCCGCTTGGCTCGTCCAAGAACTTTTCACTTTTTACTTCCGACAAAACAGAATTGATTTGTCGGACCGCCCTCCACGCACTCTTCACCCACAACTGACTCGGCAGCCACGTCTCCGCGACCGCCATCAGTGCCGTCAGCAGCACAGCCCCCTCGTGCGCCGCCTCGCAGTCCTCCTTCATCCA
>OCTW011616233.1_pt1 | contig 123724 bp, 105 predicted proteins | sample 1539671 | NCBI WGS metagenome assembly OCTW01 (sample SAMN02144230, study PRJEB22623) | gut metagenome | biome: sheep rumen | host: Ovis aries | place: New Zealand | reverse complement strand
TTAAGCTCTGAAACGGCTTTGTTCATATAAAAAGTGACAAAATGTAAGTTCGAAAAACTTGATTTTACATTTTGATACACCCTCTTTTTTATTTTGGATCATTTAATCCTAACTTTGCAAAAATTCATCATAATCATGGCCGCATTCACAAAACAAAAGATAAAAAAACTAATAATAGCTGGTAGCGATTCTAAACATATCCACCAGGAATATCTCGACTCTGCCTTAAAGCTACCACGCGAATCCAAACGTCTCTCCGACAATGATGACCGACGCGACGAAATAATAAAAAAGCTACGTGAGAATGGTTTTGCCGAAATAAGCGGAGATGTGCTCGAAAAATATATGAAACTTTATTCGAGACATTATTATATGCGTGAAGGTCTGGTCATGAGTAAAGAAGGGCACACACTCTGGGCAAATGTTCTGAAATCGCACAAATGGGACGAACCGATAATCAAGCTTTTTGACATTGACAGATACGATGATTTCTCATTGTGTGCAGATTCCGCAGAGCAAACCATCGACGCTGTAAACAAATTCGAAGCAGTCGAAAAGGAATGGAAAAACAAATGGAGCATTGAAGAATCCAAGATACGCAAGTCGATAGAAATCAACCAGAACACACTTGACATGGTGCTTCAAGGAATTGTAAAAAAGCACAAGTGGGAGTATTCCATTGAAAAAGATAGTGATGGCAGGTCGACGTTGCTCGTGCGACTCTCAGGTCGACGTCAGATATCTATGAAATTCAAGAAGGATGTCAGCACAGAGGTAATCACAAAAGTTGCGGATGTGATTTCTCAGCTCGTGAACATCATCAAAGACAATGATGATATAGATATAATGGTTCGAGGCATAAGTTTCCATACAAAGTGGCAGAAGCCAGAATGACAAAAAGCAATAAAACCTTTTGAAAATACATAAAAAAAGAGTATTTTTGCGGAAATTTTAAGCAAATTGCATAATAATACAGGATATGTCATACAAAATCATGTCGGCTGAAGAAGCAGCATCACTCTTCTTCAATGGAGCAAACGTAGGATTTAGTGGTTTTACTGCAGCAGGTACACCTAAAGTCGTACCATCAGCAATTGCCGCAATGGCAGAAAAACTTCACAACGAAGGTAAAGAGTTCAAAATCAACGTATTCACTGGTGCATCATCAGGAGATATGCTAGACGGTGCATTGGTAAGAGCAAACGCTATCAACTTCCGTGCTCCATACCAGAGTAACAAGGATTTGCGTAATGGCATCAACACAGGAGCTGTCAAATATAGCGACATGCACTTGTCTCACCTATCTCAGGAGCTAAGATACGGTTTTTATGGCAAATTGGATTTTGCTGTTGTCGAGGCAGCAGATGTAACTCCAGATGGAGAGATTCTTCCTTCAGCAGGTGTAGGTCTTGCTCCAACAGCTTGTATGTTGGCAGACAAGATCATCATTGAGCTCAACAGCACACAGCCAAAAGAGCTTTACGGAATGCACGATATCTTCATTCCTGCAAACCCACCTTACAGAAAAGAACTTCCAATCTACAAGGTTTCCGACCGTGCAGGTGACAAGACAATCAAAGTAGATCCAAAGAAAATTGTCGCAATCGTTGAGTCTAACGAATTCACTAACGTGGCTAAGTTTACTGAAGTAGACGCGACAACAGCCAAAATCGGTCAGAACGTTGCAAACTTCTTGGCTGGCGAGTTGAAGCGTGGCACTGTGCCACCTGAGTTCTTGCCAATCCAGAGCGGTGTGGGTAATGTGGCAAACGCTGTGCTATACTCTCTTGGCGACAATAAGGACGTGCCTACATTCACTATGTACACAGAGGTTATTCAGGATGCAGTGATCGACTTAATGGAGAAAGGCAGAATTTCATTCGCGTCGGGATGCTCCCTTACTACAAGTACTGATGTAACTAAAGACATCTACTCTAACCTTAAGTTCTTCAACGACAAGGTGCTTCTTCGCCCAATCGAGATTTCCAACAACCCTGAGATCATCCGTCGTTTAGGTTTGATCACAATCAACACTGCTCTTGAGGCAGATATCTTCGGAAATGTAAACTCAACTCACGTGCTTGGAACAAAGATGATGAACGGTATCGGTGGTAGCGGCGACTTCACTAGAAACGCATACATCTCTATCTTTACATGTCCATCAACACAGAAGGGCGGACTTATCTCACCTATCGTTCCTATGGTAAGCCACTGCGACCACAGCGAGCACTCTGTTAAGATTCTTATCACAGAGCAGGGTATCGCAGACCTTCGTGGTCTTACTCCAATCGAGCGTGCTAAGACAATCATAGAGAATTGTGTTCACCCAGACTACAAGCAGTTGATGTGGGATTACTTGAAGCTTGGCGGATCAACTCATACTCCACTATCTTTGAAGAACGCATTTGCTTTCCACACTGCATTCGCAGAGAAGGGCGACATGAGACTTGCTCAATACATCTAATATTGAATAAAAAGGTCGGAGATATGATCTCCGACCTTTTCACACTTTAGAGTCTTCATATTTTAGATATATGCGACTAATAAAGAGGTAAAATCAGTATTGTTGAAGACGAAATTAACCAAACTATAACGACTAACCACCTATATTTTAATTTGAATTCTGCAATGATAAAAATTATGAGAAAACTTTTGTCTATTATAATGTCATTTGTTGTCTGTGCTACAAACGCTGCGAATTATCTTACATTTACCGCTGAAGAAGAGAACTCAAGCTTCAATATAAATGTCAGCGGAGATGATCCAGACGTTCAATATTCTTTGGATGAAGGCATAACATGGACTCCCCTAAAATCCTTCTTAAGAGTCAATTTAGAGAACAAGGGAGACAAAGCATTACTAAAAGGAGATAACCCGAGTGGATTCAGCACAAGCAATAAACACCACACATATTTCGAAATTGAAGGTTCTATTGCAGCTAGCGGAAGCGTAATGAGTCTTATTGATGGAAATGGAGAGAGCGATAAGATTACAGGCGACTATTGCTTTTTCAATTTGTTTTACAATTGTACAGGACTAACACATGCTCCTGAACTTCCTGCCACACAGCTAACAAGTAGCTGTTATTACGGCATGTTTAAAGATTGTTCAAATCTAACAGAGGCTCCTGAACTTCCTGCCACACAGCTAACAAGCAGCTGTTATTACAGCATGTTTAAGAATTGCACAAGGTTGGAACAAGCACCCAAACTTCCTGCCACTAACTTGGCTGACAGATGCTATACCGAGATGTTTATGAATTGTACAAGCATCACGCAGGCTCCTGAACTTCCAGCGACACAACTGTCTGACTTTTGTTACTCAGACATGTTTAATTCATGTAAAAACTTGACTAATGCTCCTGAGCTTAAATCAACAGAGTTGGCAAACGGATGCTATAACAACATGTTTAAAAACTGTTCAAGTCTAACAGAAACGCCTGAGCTTCCTGCCACTAAAATGTCGCAATATTGTTATAGTGGTATGTTTGAAGGGTGTACCTTACTGACAAAGACACCCAAACTTCCAGCTATGCAGTTGGACTCTTGTTGCTATCTAAGTATGTTTTCGGATTGCACAAACATTACACAAGCACCTGAATTACCAGCCACAAAATTGGCAAGTTTTTGCTATAGTCTTATGTTCAACAATTGTGTCAATCTGACTAAGACACCCGACCTCAAGACAACTGAACTGGCACGTGATTGCTATGCCTCAATGTTCAGCGGGTGTGTCAGTTTATCTGAAGTGACATCACTCCCAGCCACAAAGCTACAAAAACGATGCTATAATAGTATGTTTTATGGGTGTGTCAATTTAACAAATGCTCCTGAACTTCCTGCCACCACAATGGAAGAATCTTGTTATGAGTCAATGTTCAGCGGCTGTACAGGATTGACGAAAGCACCAAATCTTCCTGCTACCAAAATAGCAAGACGTTGCTATTTTAGTATGTTTTCTGATTGTTCTGCTTTAAGTCAAATTCAAGATACACTTCCAGCTAGAACTCTAGCAGAAGACTGTTATGAGAATATGTTTGAAAATTGCACAAGCTTGATTAAGGCTCCAATACTTCCTGCTATGGAACTAACAAAAAAATGCTACGCAAACATGTATCGAGGATGTACAAATCTTTCTGAAATAACAGTAAATTTCTCAACATGGGAATATTCAAATTCTCCGACATACGCAACTTTCTATTGGGTTGAAAATGTTGCACCAACAGGAACTTTTATCTGTCCGGTCCAGTTGATCGAATATTATGACGATAATAGAATTCCTCAAGGATGGGAAGTAAAGCATCAAAATGTTGGAGTTGATCAGTATTTAAGTGAAAAGGATTGGTCAATCAGTATCACAGATCTTACCATCTATATTTCCGGTGCAAGATCCAAAATCAAAATTTTTGATGTCGCAGGCCGTCTCATTACCTGTAGGGAAGGCGGAGATGAAGTGCAGATCAGCTTACCAGAAAAGGGAGTTTATATAGTCAACGTAGGGACAAAAAGCAAAAAAATAGATTTGTAGATTCTATTAATCAATAATAATAACGGTCGGAGGATGTTTCTCCGACCGTTTTTTATTAGTCTCACACATTAAAGTATTATACTTTGCAAACGATAGTATGCTATTCTATAGCCCAAAGCGGAATATTATCAAAATGTTTCTGTTGGATATACGGAAGCATTGAATATCTTATACCGCGTATTTCAGGATTGTTGTTAAGATACTCAGACAACGAATTTGATCTCACATTTCCCTCCGCCTTTACTTCAATAGGTTTTACATCTTCATAGTGCAACTTTCCAAATTCCTTTAACAACCATGTTTTTCCAACCTGTCTTGTGTTCCATTCAAAATAAGTGGTTTTCTATTCTTTTTTTCTTCCACTCCACTAACTTATTCATTACCAATCTTTCCATACGTTTTTCTCCATTTACGACATCTCAAAATCTCATTTTTTGCACTTATTTCTATTGAATATTACACTTTTTTGCATATCACCGATGTTTTTCACATCAAAAAAGAGATGGGGAATACCCATCTCTAATATATTCTATATTCTTCTCTGAAATAAAATCTGTCACTTTCCGATAATCAAGAATTCGGTGCGACGGTTCAATGCCCTGCCCTCATCGGTCTTATTGTCGGCGATCGGTTGTTCCGCACCGTAACCTTTATATTCCAGACGTGAGGCATTGATGCCTTTCTTCACAAGGTAATCGTAGGCTGTCTTCGCACGTGTATCCGACAGTTTTTTGTTGTATTCCGCATTACCCTTGCTATCTGTGTGACCGCACAAACGAATCTTAACTGTAGGGTTGGTCTTCAAGAATTGGATAAGATTGTCCAACTCATTATATGAAGCTGTCTTCAGTGTCGACTTGTCGAAATCATAGAAGATATTCTTCAAAGTGATTTTCTTGCCAACCTCAATCTTCTCAAGTGCCATACCCTTCTTGTCATCCAGTTTGACAACCTTGTCATTGTCGAAATGTTCACTGATAAGCATATAGCCACGTTTGTTGACATTCAATCCCGTCTCCTCACCTTCTGGCACACACGTCACAAACTCTCCCGTCGATCTATCAGAAACAGAGGTGAAGACCTTTTCATTTGTCTTTGTGCTATACACATTGATCTTTGTCTGGATTGGTTTTCCCGTCGCCTCATCAACTATCTTACCTCGGCTATATTTCATCTTCTTCATCGGTTTCAACGGATTCTTCGCCATATCTATCTCATACACTTCCCTACCCTTGCCATTCTTCTCCTGTCCGTCCGACGAATAGAATGCCTTGTCTCCATTCGCATTCACCACAAATCCAATCTCGTCTCTGCATGTGTTGAGCGGATAACCCATATTCTTAGGCTGACTCCATTTGCCATTCTCATCCTTGTATGAGACAAAGATATCCATCTTACCCAAACCCTTATGACCTTTTGACGAGAAGAACAAAGTATGGTTGTCGGCATGGATGAAAGGCGACTGCTCATCGTCTGCAGTATTAATAGGTGCTCCCATATTCACAGGCTCAGAGAATTCCAGCATTCCGTCGTCTTTGATTTTCACCTTACATTTCCAGATATCAGATTTTCCCACTCCACCTGGACGTGTGCTGGCAAAATATAGTTCATCACCAGTCGGGCTCAAACTTGGATATGTTTCCCAGTGTTTAGAGTTTAGTGGAGCACCTGGATTGATGGCTCTCGACCAACCATCGCCCTCACGAATAGAGTAATAGATGTCACAACCACCCATTCCCTGCTGGCGATCACACGCAATGAAGAAAAGGTAGCGTCCATCCAAAGAAAAACACTGAGCTCCCTCATTTCCGATAGAATTCAGCGACTGACCCGCATTTTGAATCTTTCCCCAGCTGCCACTTTGCTTCTTTGAGATGAAAATATCCTCATGGACTCCCTTTCCCACCGTCGACTGACCTTCAAGTTTTCCTATATTAACAGTAGTGGAGAAAAGGCTTTCGTCGGCAGTGATAGAAGGCCAATAGTCATCATACTGGGTATTGATATTAGGTCCCATGTTTTTAGCCTGAAAAGGAATAGGGGAAGACGCGAGTTCGATTCCATCCTTACATTGGACGATAGCCTTCTGTGCCATCTTATAATAAGTCATCTCCTTCTGAGGAATTAATTCATACGTTGCGATAGCCTTCTCATAATTACAAGTGTTGTGGTAGGCTTTAGCCAGACGCATGACAGAATTGTAGTAGCGAGGCAATTTTGGTTTTGCCACACCCTCAAGAGTCTGGAGCATCTTGGCTTCATTGTTCATATATCCATAAAGTTCAGACAAAGTCCATGCAGCGTCGACAAACTCCTTGTTTCCACGCACCAACGCCTGAAGTTTAGGCAAAGCCTCTGTGTATTTTCCGTCACCCATAAGAAGTACAGCCGTCTCATACTCCTTGACCTCTTTTTTGCTTGCGTAGGTAGTCTGCGCCGACACAAAAGACGCCGACATCAGCAATACGCATATTACATATAATATCCTTTTCATAAAAAAATCATATTAAAAGCAGACGCAAATGAAACCGTCCACACAACGACATACAATCGTCCTATTATTTATCCGACTCCGTCTGATTGACATCTGAAGAAGTTTTTTTCTTTTTCAGCAAACCAAGTTTCTTTTTACGCTCCCACTCTGCCTTCTTCTTCTCATATGCGTCAAAACGACTTTCCAAATATCCGTCTGCCATATATAATAATCAATTAACATCACAAAAGTACGAAAAATAAAGAGATATGAAAACTAAAAAAAACTTAACCAGCATTAATTATTGGGAATGTAATGCAAACAGGCAATGGCAGAATGATAATGTGGTACCCGATACCACAAAATTGATGAAAAAAGATTAACTTTGCAGCCTAATCAAAAAAAATAGAAATGGAGAATACAAGATTAAATAGAATTGAGAGACTGCTTCAGAAAGAACTTGGAGACATGTTCATCCACGTATCCTCTACATTCAAAGGGACAATTCTTTCTGTATCAGAGGTGAGAATCTCACCTGATTTGAGTGTCGCTAAAGCTTACATCAGCGTTTTTCCGCAATCGCAGAGCGAATATGTGATCGAAACGTTGAAAAACAGCAGCCGCAGCATCCGTTATGAGCTAGGAAAGAGAATCAAAAATCAGGTGCGTGTGATTCCAGAGTTGATTTTCAAACTTGATGAGACGCTTGACAAGCTAGAGACCATCGATCGTCTGCTAGCAGTAGACAGAGACGCTGTCAACGCTACGACAGAAAACGATACCGAAACTCAAAAAGATTAACCACAATGCGTTTTGAACTACGAGTTGCCCTACGCTATCTTTTTTCAAAGAAGAAGCAGAATGCCATCAACATTGTCTCTGGTGTTTGCGCCACAGGCATTTGTGTGGCATCGTTGGCACTCGTATGTATTCTGAGCGTCTACAATGGATTTCAAAGCGTAGTCGGAGACCTATATTCGTCGTTCGATCCCGACCTCAGAATCCAACCAAAAGAGGGCAAAACATACCCCGACTCACTTCCACAATTAGCAGAAATCAGAAAAATAAAAGGGATTCAGGTCCAAGCTCCAGTCCTGTCAGACGGTGCTGTGCTTATGAATGGTGAGAAACAGACATCCGCCACTCTGTGTGGTGTGGATGAGAACTACTACAATATCATCAAAAAAGATATCGTCTACGCAGGTGAATTCAACGTCGGGAAAGACGATATTCCATATATGGTGCTTGGAGTGGCACTAGCAGCACAATTGAATGCCAGCATCCACTTTGTCCTGCCAATAACACTGTATGCTCCCATCCACGACGCAAAACTAAGCATCTCTAATCCGGAAGGAGCATTCAACCAGATGCAGCTATTCGTGAGCGGACTATATTCCGTCAACCAACAGGAGACAGATTCCAAATTCGCCTTCATTCCCATCAATGTGGCAAGGGAGATGTATGGATACGGACCTCACGACATATCATATATAGATATCAAAACCGAAGATGAAGCAGACATTGAATCAATCAAAAAACAAGTCGAAGACTTATTGTCTACCGTCGACGGATATACTTTTGAAGTGCTCGACAAAGAGACACTGCATGCAGATTTCTACAGAATGCTCCAAGTGGAGAAATGGGTGACGTTCCTTATACTATTCTTCGTTCTGATGATTGCCATAGTCAACATCATCGGCTCATTATCAATGCTTATCATCGAGAAGAAAAACGACATACAGACACTCAAACATCTTGGAGCAACAGACAGTACAATACGCAGGATATTCCTGCTTGAGGGATGGATGGTGACTGCCATCGGTTGCATTGCAGGTGTGATACTCGGCCTGCTTCTATGCGGACTACAAAGTTGGTTTGGAATCATCAAACTGAGTGAAGGCTCCGACTTTGTGATAGAGCACTATCCCGTCGCAGTACAATTCTGGGACATAGTGATCATCATCATATCAGTGCTTTCCATCGGATTGGTCACAGCATGGTTTCCAACAAAATATGCGGAATAACACTCAATTATAAATTATAAAATATAAATGCTAAATTGTTTAGAGCGTCTCATTTCGTAATTCATAAAAAATTGTTAATTCAGGGACACAAAAATGCTTTTGGTCAAAAAGCGAAGACATTTTTCTGCAAAAAATGCTATATTTGCAAAATAGAGATGCCTTTATTGTAAGCAATATTATGACAAAAAGAATCTTACATATATTGTCCATTTTGAGTGTCTTTTTCTGTTCTGTCTGCAATGCGTCAGAGATCAAGAATGAAGAAGGCACAGTCTTCCGTGCCATTGTGGAAAACGGAGATACCATTCTTGTGGCAGGGCTTCCTAACCTATACGTTTTTCCTCCTTTAGAATTCAAAAACGAGAAGCAAGAGAAATTCTACTGGCGTACCGTTCGCGACGTGAAAAGGACACTTCCGTGGGCAAAACTTATCGGATCAATGCTAAAAGACCTTCATGCCCAAATGGAAGGTATGAGCGACAAAGAGAAAAAAGCATTCATGAAACAAAAAGAAGATGAGATTTACAAGCAATATGAACCCATGCTAAAAAAGCTCTCATTACGTCAAGGCAAAATGCTCATCACCCTTGTCGACAGAGAATGTGATATGACAGGATACGAAATCGTCAAGGAACTTCGTGGAGGATTCCGAGCTTTCTTTTGGCAAGGATTCGCTAAAATTCTCGGTGCCGACCTGAAATCAGGGTTCGACGAGACAAAAGAGGAACATCAGATTGTCAACCGCATAATCCTACTTGTGGAGAGCGGACAGCTATAATAAGCCATGCTATTGCATCGGCACTACAAAGAACTATACAATGGCAGAAGAATTAGATTTTTCAAAGCAACCAGTCGCAGACAAGTCAGTGACATACGACGAGAACAACATCCGTCATCTCGAGGACATCGAGCACATCCGTCTTCGATATGGTATGTATATCGGACGCGCGGGCGACGGCTCTCACTCCGACGATGGTATCTATATCCTGATCAAAGAGGCGATAGACAACTCTATCGACGAATATCGTATGGGAGAAGGTAAGCAGATCGAAGTGACCATGGCCGACGGAAAAGTTCGTATCCGCGACAACGGACGTGGTATACCGTTGGGAACAAACAAAGCCGGCGACGACGTGATGATGATGGCTGTGTCTAAGCTGAACTCTGGTGGTAAGTACGACTCGAAAGCCTTCAAAAAATCAGTAGGTCTTAACGGTGTGGGTCTGAAAGCGGTAAATGCACTTTCTTGGAAGTTTGCTGTAGGTGCATACCGTGACGGCAAATGCCGACGCATGGAATTCAAACAAGGAAAACTTGTCTCTGATACCGGCATCGTGGACAACACTGAGAATGAACCACGTGGCACATTCGTTGAATTTGAGCCGGACAACACGATATTTGAAAACTACTCTTTCCGCAAAGACTTTATAGAGGAGCAGCTTCAGAACTACGCATATCTCAACACTGGACTGACAATTCTGTACAACGGCAAGAAAGTGTCGTCGAAGAACGGTCTGCAAGATCTTCTTAACGACAGAATGACATCTGACGCCCTCTACCCTATCATCCATTTCAAGGATGACGAGTTGGAGATCGCACTCACTCATGCCGACCAAAACAACGAAGAATACTACTCTTTTGTCAATGGTCAGAACACCTCTCTTGGTGGTCCTCACCAGACAGCATTCCGTGAGGCTATAGGAAAAACAATCAAAGAGTTTTTCAACAAAAACCTTGATCTTGCTGACGTCCGCAACGGTGTTGTTGGAGCCATCGCCATCAACGTCGAGGAACCGATGTTCGAAAGCCAGACAAAGAACAAGCTAAGTTCAAAGGAGATGGCTCCCGGCGAAGACAGTGTCTCCATCAACAAATACGTCAACGACTTTGTGGCCGACAAACTCGACAAATATCTTCACATCCATGCCGATGTTGCCGACAAAATGTTGGAGAAGATCAAAGAGTCTGAAAGAGAACGTAAAGCTTTGGCAGGAGTGTCGAAAGCGGCAAAGGAGAGAACCAAAAAGATAAATCTTCACAATAAGAAACTTCGCGACTGCAGTATTCACTTCAACGACAACAAAGCTCCAAAAGGAGATATCGATACACGTGATATAACAAGCATCTTCATCACTGAGGGAGACTCCGCATCAGGAAGTATCACAAAAATCCGTGATGTGAACACCCAGGCTGTATTCAGCCTTAGAGGTAAGCCAAAGAACCTTTACGGAAAGTCGAAGAAAATGGTATACGAGAATGAAGAGATGACGCTTCTTCAAGCGGCACTAAATATAGAAGACGGTCTTGAAGGCCTGCGCTACAACAGAGTCATCATCGCTACAGATGCCGATGTCGACGGAATGCATATCCGTCTACTTCTTTTGACATTCTTTCTCCAGTTTTTCCCAGACTTGGTGAAGAAAGGCCACGTCTACATTCTTCAGACTCCTCTTTTCCGTGTCCGCGACAAGCAACGCACATTCTATTGCTACGATGATGTGGAGAGAGAAAACGCCATCAAAGCCATCGGCAAAAATGCTGAGATCACACGATTCAAGGGTCTTGGTGAGATCTCCCCAGAAGAGTTCCGTGATGTAATCGGAAAAAACATCCGTCTCGACCAAGTGCAACTGAGAAAAGAGGACGCAGTGGCTGAAATTCTAAGTTTCTACATGGGTGTCAACACTCTCGAACGTCAGGAACTGATCATTGAGAACCTACAGGTAGAGGAAGATGCCGTCGAAGACTAAATAACATGAAAAAAATTGCATTCATAATAAATCCCAAAAGCGGAACAAAGAGCAAGGAGTCGCTTCCTGAGCTTATTGAGAAGAATTTGGACAAAGAGAAATTCGAGCCCAAAATCGTCTACACCCAATATGCCGGACATGGCAAGGAGCTTGCGCAACAACTCTCTGCAGAGGGATATGATGTTGTGGTGGCATGCGGAGGCGACGGTACTGTGAACGAAATCGCGTCGGCTATCGTCCATACCAACACCGCTTTGGCTATCGTTCCTCTTGGTTCCGGCAACGGACTTGGCCGCCATCTTGGCTATTCCATGAGTCCATCAAAAGCATTGCAACAAATCAACGAGGCAAATGAAGAACATATCGACTACGCAAAAGCCAACGACAGATGCTTCTTCTGCACTTGCGGCACAGGTTTTGACGCACATGTGAGCCATTCATTCAGCAACCAGAAAACCAGGGGATTGATGACCTACATCAAAACGATGTGCAGGGAGTACTGGAACTACAAACCATACAACTACGTCATCAAAGCCAACAGCATGGCAGTGCTTCAAAAGGCATTCCTCATCACTATCGCCAACGCAGCTCAGTGGGGCAACAACGCCTACATAGCACCAGAGGCTAATATTGCGGATGGAAAACTTAACGTCTGCATCCTCAAACCGTTCACGATGTTTGCTATTCCAGCAATAATCGCACAGCTTATGACCAAAAATCTTCTAAAATCAAGATACTTCACATTTGTGGAGGCTACAGACATCACACTGTGCAGAGAAGAGAGCGGAGAATTCCATATTGATGGAGAACCAGTGTTGGAAGAGAAAGATATCCACATACGCATCATCCACCATGGATTGAAAGTGATGATGCCTAAGCACGACAACAAATTCTTTCTTAACAAAGTGATTGACAATTTATGATAAGCAAAGTCAAGAAAATCGAATATAGTGAGGTGGCTTACAATGAGTTGCCAAACAACGTGAAACAGTTGATCGACAAAGCAAAGGAGGCTACAAAAACGTCATACGCACCATATTCCAAATTTCACGTAGGAGCCGCATTGGAGACAGATGGCAGCCATATAGTCTGCGGATCCAACCAGGAGAATGTGGCATACCCAAGCGGATTATGCGCCGAACGAACAGCAGTGTTTGCTTGTGGAGCACAGTATCCTAAGGAAGCAGTCGTCGCACTGGCTATCGCAGCTGAGACTGAAGGCAATTTTTTAGCCCAGCCTATCGTGCCATGCGCAGCATGTCTGCAGGTGTTATTGGAGACGGAAAGAAGAGGCGGAAAAGCAATCGATTTTTATCTCTACGGGACAGAGGTGATTTACTATATAAAAGGAGTTGGTTCGTTCCTTCCATTCTCATTTGATATGTAACGGGCAACCACAGAATTAGAATGTCATGAGTGAAAAAATAGAAATATCAGCCGCAGAAATCGAGGCAATGCAGCAAGCCATGCTCAACTCGAAAGAGGAAATCGTCATTGAGGAGGGACGCATGACGCTGCGCACAGAAGGTTTGGTGAAAAAGTATGGAGAACGTACCGTCGCCAACAATGTGTCAATCAACGTGAAGCAAGGAGAGATTGTCGGACTGCTTGGTCCTAACGGAGCTGGAAAAACCACCACTTTCTATATGACCACAGGTCTTATCGTGCCAAACGCAGGACGCATCTTCCTCGACAACGAGGAGATCACAAAAGATCCCGTCTACAGAAGAGCTCAAAAGGGAGTGGGATACCTTCCTCAAGAGGCTTCCGTGTTCAGAAAGATGAGTGTGGAAGACAATATCAAAGCGGTGCTGGAGATGACCAATTTTTCCAAAGAGTATCAGAAAGAGAAGTTGGAAAGCCTCATCGACGAGTTCAACCTCAACCACGTGCGCCACAACCTTGGCGACCGTCTATCTGGAGGTGAGCGTCGAAGAACCGAGATCGCGCGATGCTTGGCAATCGAACCAAAATTCATCATGCTCGACGAGCCATTTGCCGGAGTCGACCCTATCGCCGTCGCCGACATCCAGAATATCGTGTGGAAACTAAAGGACAAGAATATCGGAATCCTTATCACAGACCACAACGTGGATGAGACGTTGCAGATCACAGACCGCGCATATCTGCTTTTCGAAGGCAAGATTCTTTTCAAAGGTACACCGGAAGAACTTGCGGCAAACGCCATTGTGAAAGAGAAATATTTGGGAAGAGATTTCGAGTTGAAACGCAGAAAAAGAGAAGAGTAATGAACGAGAATTACGACAAAGAGGACATTAAAGCCGCAATAGACACACTACGCAACGGCGGAATTATTGTCTACCCTACTGACACCATCTGGGGCATAGGCTGCGACGCGAGAAATGAAGCAGCAGTGAAGAAGGTGTTTGAGATCAAACGTAGAGCCGACTCCAAATCGATGATCTTGCTTGTCGACGCACCAGGACGCATTCCCCTATACTCCGACGCTATGCCGGACATCGCATGGGATCTTATCGAGTGTGCCGACACACCGACGACCATCATCTATTCAAAAGCAAAAGGACTCGCTCCCAATGTGATTGCTGAAGACGGAAGTGTCGGAATCAGAGTGACAAAAGAGAAGTTCAGCCACGCACTGTGTGAAAGATTCGGATTCCCGATCGTCTCCACATCTGCCAACATCTCAGGCGAGCCATCAGCGAAATTTTTTGCGGAAATAAGTGAAGAGATTCTGAATGCAGCAGATTATGTTGTAAAGTTCAGACGCGACGACAAGACGCCATCATCACCGTCGAAAATAATCAAAATCGAAGAGAACGGAGTGTTTAAGATAATACGATAACCGTAGGGGCAGGCCTCGTGTCTGCCCTTTGTCGCATAACATTTGAGAGCCACATAAAATATAAGGGCAGGTACAAGACCTGCCCCTACATCACATTATGATTTTGCCTTGCAATACTCCACAAACTCCTCAATGTTGGAAAACCTTCGTTCCGACAGGAATATTGATTCTTTTTCCGTATAGATGCCGTAGTTTCTTAATCTTGCATTCTTATTATCAGGCATATATCGGGTGATCTCGCTATATTTCAACACCTTTCCCTTCAGCAGTCCCGGGATCCCCAGTCTCCACTCCACAATCGCATCTTCCGTCGCCTCATATATCGGCAAATTCCACACCACAAACCCAAGCAACGCGATAATCATCAGCAAATAAACTGGTTTATCATAGTATCTGGCAATATAAAACACCGCCATCACATACGAAAGAACCAAATAAATCTTATATTGCAGTCTCAACTTCGTCTTCATTCTATACTTATTAAAGAATTACCAGCGACGCAGATAGACAGGGCTTCCCACCTCGATTGTATCGCCACGCTTTGCTCTGTTTGCCCAACGAAGTTCCCACGGACGCATGCCAAACTCCTTAGCAAGAGTCTCATAAGTATCACCCTTACGTGCCTCTATCGCCTTTCTGCCTTTGATTTTCACAACCTTATGATATGGGCCGACGGGAATGCTACCCATCGCACTCTCAGTAAGATATTTCTTTTCCGTCTCCGCTATTACCTGATTTTCCTGCACCGCCTTCACAACCTCTTCAATATCAGTCTTTTGGTCGTACTTATAAAGTTCATATGTCTCGATCAAATCAATCAGACGCTCCGCATAACGAGGCTCAGTAGCGTAGCCACATTTTTTCAGACCCTTAGCCCAACCTTTGTAGTCGGTAGGGTCCAAAGTGAACAACGAAGCATAACGAGCCTTCTTCAAGAACAATGAGTGGTCCACAAACGACTGTTCCGGATTATCATACTTTCGGAAACACTCCTGAAGCTTATCGTCGTCGTGATAGACACGTTCACCAGTCCACTCATTATGGCACTTGATTCCAAAATGGTTGTTGCTTTTCTTTGCAAGTTCACTGAGACCCGCTCCACTCTCAAGCAAACCTTGGGCAAGAGTGATACTTGCAGGCACACCGTTGGAACGCATCTCTTCAACGGCGATCTTATTGTATTTCGAGATATAGTTGACGTAAGTGCTGTTTTTTTCCAAAGCGTTTGCCACTACGCAAACCTGCATAAGGAATGCAGCCGCCAAAATTTTTATATTACACATAATGTTCTTTGTTTGAAGGACAAAGATATAAAAATATTGTGGGAATGAATAAGATTTGAGGAATTTGTTGAAAGACAGAATTATATATTATTACGTCAATTCGATGACATAAAGAATATTATAGTTTGGGGGAAATGATAGTTGGAGTGTCATAAATGAGGATTCCAAAGGGCGGAACGCCCTTCCCCCTCCCCACGTGCGAGCCGTAGGCGAGCACACAGAATTTATAATAAAACCACAGAGGCACAAAGTTCATAGAGAAAGGCTACGCGTTTTTAGTTAGATAAAAACAGCTTGTGAAAAGACAAGCTGTTTTTCAATAGTTTCTTTCAAGCAAAATTAATTCTCAAAATAAAAATTACCATTCGAATTTTGCTTCATATACATACTCGTTGTATATTTTGAATTTTTCTTCATAGTCAGCTTTTACATTGAATATTTTCAAATAATCAACAGTAGCCGCAATATCGAGACGAGAATTAAATTCTTTAGAGATTTCGAGGGTTACTTCTCTAGACAATTCCTTGCTCGGCAAATCAGGATCATGATACATTAACATTTCTTCTATATCTTCTACAGACATAAGTCCTGATTCTTCTGCAAATTTTTTTGCTTTTTCGTAAGAATCTTTATCTGTCTGACCAGTAAATTTAAAAGACTTAGAATATTTGTTCTTTAATTTTGTCTCCTCCTCTTTTTGAGCATCAATATTTACTTCTGCACCTTTAGCATTACCTTCTACATGGAGGTTTTTTTCACTTTTTTTTGCCTCTAAAACTTTAACTGTAAATGAGATATTCTTCGCACCTAATAAGAATGCAATCTCTCTCATCTTAAGCTGAGTATATTTAAAAATATCATCCTCAAAAGTATTCAAATCAACATATGTATTAGGCAGATAAGGATGTCTGCCAAACATCATACCTGGAGCTAGAGTCTGATTAGAAATAAAATTTACATCTCCATAATCAGACAAATCTGACATTGCTATTACTTTTAAGCGTTCATCCAATTTGTCTGAATTATCATAAAATTTATAGCTATCTGCTTTTTCATCAGTAGCTATTAATACTGCGTCATTCGTTAATTCCATAGTCATTTGTTTTTTTTACAGAATCATTCTTTAGATCCATCGTTTCATCATTCTTAGTGGCTGTCTTATCACTACCTACTATGAAAGAAATCACTAATGTTACTAAAAAAACGATTGCTACAACGATCAAACACTCGGTCCGTTTTTTTTTTAGTTTTTCAATCTTCTCATTGATTCTATCAACATTATCTTTGTTCAATTCTGACCAGTTATAAGTTCTATTCAACTGTTTCATAATATTTTTCATTTGATCTACAGCATCTGAAAAATCTGTGGCATCAGAATAAAACTTAAACACCATTGGTCTTCCCGACTCATCAGTTTCTTCAAAACACGACGAAATCAAATACCCTTCATCTTTTTTAAACTGAATTGTCAGATTTGAATTTTCTTCTCTTATAGTCTGCCAATTTGAAATAGCACTGAGGATCTTCATTGCTTCATTTTGCAATTTGTTCCCTTTAAACTCAGAACAATCGCCATCTATTATCAATGTACTTGGTGTTAATGGTGTCTCATTTTGAGTCCATAAAATTGTATTCATATTCAAAAAATTTTTTTAATAAACTTATTGAATTCTTCACTACTTGTCAAATCAAGAATCGCAAAATTATCTTTGAAAATTTTGCTGTACGATTTATTCTGACAATCTCTTTGGATTTTTTGAATTACAGATTTCGGAGATTCATCAATAAAATCTGCATGAGTTCCTATCAACGCAAAATGGTTTTTTATAAAATCATCTAAATTTCCACCTTTCTTTTCCTTTATATTCTCGAATACAAAATCCAATCTTCCAAGAGTAGAACGTTTATATTTATTGGAATTCAAAAATTTATATGCATTGAACACAAACATTATTATGTCATTGTTAGCAATAAGAACTGGATAATTATCTTTAACCCACTCATCTCCACCTCCAATATCAACACCAGCCTTAATTGTTCTATCCCCAATCTTCCAATCAAATCTTTCATACTTCTCTTTTCCAGATGGTTTATACGACGAATTATACGTATATCCTTGCATATATCTCAAGATCGTTGTCTTTCCGGATTCCTGCATACCCAAGATTGCCATTTTATCTCCTTTGAGACAATGGTACGTAATAATACCTAACAATATCAATATCGGAATAATCAAAAACCAAATCCATGCTTCTTGTTGTCCTAATTGGTTCTCTGAAAAAAATTCTAAAAATTGTACATCCATTTTACATTTTCCTCTTCCCTGGCTCCCAAAGTCGAAATCTAATTATTATTAATTCCATTAACTAATATACACAAAAAAACGTGGAGCCAGCCCTTGTCGCTCGTTCCACGGTTCATAGGCTCTCGCATTGCCTCAATTGTCGAAACGAGCAACGCCGAAAGCCCCACGTTAATGTATAATAAACCTACATCGACACAGGTTTTACTTAACCTAAAATCAACGTAAGAATACATACAATTTAGGGGCGTTCCCGTTGCTTTGTTTTTGACAATTGGATTTGAATTTGCGAGATTCATGAACCGTCAAAACCAAAGCGTAAAGGTACGCCTTTCTATGTATATGTTTCTATTCCTTCTTCCGTACAATAAGAATAGATAGTGCGAAAATAATACAAAAATTCAAAAACAGTGTAAATTCAATCAAAAACTTTGATTATTTACTTCAATCAATATCCTATTTTTCTGACCTCCAATGATTTATAACGTTTATAATCATAGTCAGCGGCTCCAAACTCTTTGGTGCCTTCTGTCACATCTATCACACGTTTAGTCCAATTTCCTTTCGCGTCACGCTTCAAAATCTTATATGCAGACACGGTCTTGCCTTCCACTCCCTCCTCATATGTGGCAGTTGATGATTTTGACACTAGCTCATTGTCCGCGTCATACTCGAAAACAAAAGTCTGATGCCCTAGATTTTTTGACGACAAAGCAACTGGGAATCCCGCATTATTGTAAGAAACTGAGTCTACAAACGTTACACCAAAATCACTGCAATACCAAGTGAACTTATTTATCGAACCATTGTCGTTGCGGACACAGTCCCAGTTATCATATCCTGAATGGACGGAATATTTACCATCAGCGTCAAACTCAATTGTTGTCTCACTCTCCGCTTTTGAGGATTCCGGATTGCCATTCTCGTCGGCAGCGTAAACAGATACCACACACTTCTTCACATTTCCCTTCAAGTCGAAAAACTTTCCGTCTGTCATCGTATAAAGATCCGCTTTCTCTACAGATTCAGACACTGTATCAATCTTTCCTTCCACAACAGACGTATCTTCCTTGCTTTTAGAATCCTGACCGTTGCTGTTATTTGAACCTCCACAACTGACTAATGCACAACAGCATATAGTCGAAAATAGTAAGAAATTTTTCATATTAATATTTTTAAACACTAACGAAATCACTTTCTGTATATAAGATTGTAAAACTATTTTCTTTAATCCTACAACCTGAATTCATATCTAATAAAATCGGACTACATCACAAAATTAACAAATTTATTCTCTATAGAATACAAAATCCATAAAATCTGCATTCTTATATTCTATAAAATACAAAATCCATAAAATCTATATTTTTATATTACATAGAATACAAAACCCACAAAATCCGCACTTTTATAACTTATAAACCACAAAAGCAAAGTTTTATAACAGCTCGACCTCCGGTCTCGCTGAGAGAGAAGAAGTTAGGGCGTTCCGCCCTTAACAATCCTCGGTTTTACTTGATGATCTTGCAAACTCACGTTTAGTCACACCACTTCATATCCTCCTCCCATCGTCTCCCTCACTATTCCTTCCATCTCCAGATCAAAAAGGATGTCGGAGATTTCTGAAATGGTCTTGCCCGACTCTCTGGCTATGATATCTTTATGTGAAGGCCCTGTCGACGCGAGGATTTCCACAATCCTGCTCTTATCTTCGTCAAGATCAAGGGCAGACAGATCTGGCTTTTGTGGGGAGTTTTTCTCAGACGATGGATGCGACTGTATGGCTGAGACACGTCGCAGGAATGAATCATCACGATTGCCTGAGAGTATCTCATCCACGTCGGCAGCTGAGGTGACAAGATGTGCTTTCCCATTGCGAATCAGATTGTTGCATCCTTCACTCTGCTCTCTTGTATAGTCGCCAGGCAACGCACACAACGGCACTCCCAACCTATGACTCCACTCCGCAGTGTACATTGATCCTCCATTCCCTTTGCTCTCCACAACCACCACAACATCCGCAATAGCCGCAATGATCCTGTTGCGCTCCACAAAATTCTTGTTGTCTGTCGACGATTGGTATTGAAACTGTGTCACCAACCCTCCATGCTCCATGATTTCCCCGACATAACGACGATGGTCCGCCGGGTAGATTGTAGGAAAACTTGTGCCCATCACAGCGAGTGTGTCGAGCCCATTCTTCAATGCGGCACAATGCGCGGTGATATCCACTCCACGTGCCAATCCACTCACTATCAACGCATCAGGGTAGATTTTTGCGATATCCGACACAAAAGATTCCGTGAACGATTTTCCATAATGAGTCATATTGCGTGTGCCGACGATGGAGATGATCCTGCGATCGTTGAGAGATGCAGTTCCCTTGTAATAGATGAAGAAAGGAGTGTCTGAACGTCGTTTCACCAACGAAGACGGGTAGTCGGCATCGTAGATCGACAGGATTTTCACGCCCTCTTTCCCAGCCGATTCGATTTCCCGTTCAGCCAGACGAAGCAACGTCGCACTATTTCCTGAAATTGCTTTAGCCGCCGATTCATTCAGTCGACACTGCTCCTCCAACACTTTCTCGGGCAATGCAAAAACGTCGCCCAACGATTCATATTTCTGTGATAATTCCTTGATTTTTGCGGATCCGACACCATGGACAAACGTCAATGCCAATCCATATAGGATATCACTGTTACTATTCCACATATAAACCTAATTTTACTAATCTTATTTATTTTCTGCAAATATACAAAAAGATCCGGACTTGTGTGAGTCCGGACCTGTCTATTTAATTAAATTGGATTTTGTCTTTATTTGTTCGCCTCTTTTGCAGTGTTATACTCTCGAATAATTCTTTCCAAAGTTCCGATTGAGGTCTCATTCTTAGACGGAAGTTTCTTCTCCGCTTTCACCGTAGCAGCCAATTCCGCATTGTCCTTGACAAACTCTGCAATGACTTCCGGCACCAAAGCGAATTCAGCTCCCACACTAGTGGCTTTGGAAACTTTCACTGCAAAATCATCACCCTTGCGATGAAGATATAATATAGGTGGGGCACCAGCCTTTGTCAAACCTGTATATGGGCCTATTCCAGATAAGAAGTAGATAGAAATCTCACCATCCAACAACAGATAAAACCACGCAGGTGAATCGTCCTTCTTTATTGTGCCCTTTATGTATGCCTTATTATCAGCCTCATACAACGGAATAAATTTACTAATAGAGCCATCCTTAAAAGTATGCGTGATTGACTTTACTGAAGGATATTTCTTTTCTACCCAAGACGACTTTTCCGTCGACTTGACCTTGACATTTCCTTTGGAAGATAAATCAAAACGATAAAATTCCTCTGTCTTGTTTCCATAGTCCAAGACACATGGAGATGTCATCTCTTTAACCTCTGATCTTGTAGGGAATGGATGAATCACCGCATATCCATTTCCCGTGTGGACTACCATATCTCCTGCAAATACGGAGATAGAAAGAGACAATGCTGCAACAAACGCAAATAATTTCTTCATACTATATTCTATTTTTATTTATCACTAAAAATTTAAGAAAGGAAAAAAAGATATTTACAAAGATACAACAAAAATGTCTCTGCACCCTATATTTAATTATGTTGTTTAACACGGACCTTCACGATAGAAAAAATCCACATTTTCTGCAAAATACGCAACATTTTGCTTTCATTTTAACCATTTTTATATAATTTTGCATCACAAACTGAAATTAACTTAACACATAAGACGGCATGTGCGGAATTGCGTATGTAAGATTAAGAAAGCCACTCAAGTATTATTACGAGAAGTATGGCTCTTGGAAATACGGTCTTGAAAAGCTGTATCTCCTAATGGAAAAGCAACACAATCGTGGTCAGGAAGGCGCTGGTTTGGCTTGCGTCAAACTGCATGCGAAACCCGGAGAAGAGTATATTTTCCGTGAAAGAGCGGAGGGGGGCCAGGCAATCGACAAAATCTTTGAAACTGTTTATCAGAACTATCAGAACCTCACTCCTGAAATTTGGGCAGACGCTGATTATGCTGCCGACAATCTCCCTTTTGCTGGTGAACTATACCTCGGACATCTCCGTTACAGCACAACTGGAAAATCAGGTCTGTCATACGTCCATCCTTTCTTGCGACGCAGCAACTGGAAAGACCGCACTCTGGTGCTGGCTGGCAATTTCAACCTCACCAACGTCGACGAGGTGTTCGCCAACCTTACCCGTATAGGCCAGCATCCTCGTGATATGGGCGACACTATCCTTATGCTCGAGACCATCGGCCACCAGCTCGACATGGAAGTCCAGCGTAAGTTTAATGAATATGACGCTCAAGGAAAATCATACGATGAGATTTCGCAACTCATTGAGAAGAATGTCGACTTGGGTGAAGTGATCAGACGTAGCGAAAAAGGCTTCGACGGTGGGTACTGCATCTGCGGTATGGTGGGACACGGCGACTCGTTCATCTTCCGTGATCCTAACGGAATACGTCCAGCCTTCTACTACTACGATGATGAGATTATCGTCGCCGCAAGCGAAAGACCTGTCATCCAAACTGTGATGAATGTAAAGATTGATGACATTAATGAGCTTCAGCCAGGGCAGGCAATCATCATCAAAAAAGACGCGTCGTTCCATCTCGAGCGGATTCGTGAAGCAGGAGAAATAAAAAAATGCTCGTTCGAACGCATCTACTTCTCCCGTGGCAGCGACATCGACATATATAAGGAGCGCAAAAAACTCGGCGAACTACTCACTCCACAAATTCTGAAAGCTGTCGACAACGACTTGAACAATTCCGTCTTCTCATTCATTCCTAACACCGCCGAAGTGGCATTCTACGGAATGATGCACGGTATTGAAAATGTGATGATTGAGGATAAGAAACGAGCTATCCTCTCAGGAAAGAAATTCTCAGACGAGGAGCTGAACAGAATCCTTTCCGCACGTCCACGTCAGGAGAAAATCGCAATCAAGGATATCAAGATGCGCACGTTCATCGCCCAGGATAAAAACCGTAATGACATGGCTGCACACGTCTACGATATCACATACGGATCTATCCATCCAAAGACCGACAACCTTGTCGTGATCGACGACTCTATCGTGAGAGGAACGACTCTAAAACAAAGCATCATCAAGATTCTCAACCGTCTTGAGCCAAAGAAGATCGTCATCGTCTCTTCATCTCCACAGGTTCGCTTCCCCGACTGCTACGGTATCGACATGAGCCGAATGAGCGAGTTTATCGCATTCAAAGCCGCTATTTCTTTGCTGAAAAAGAGAGGAAAGGAGAATGTCATCAAGGATGTGTATAAAAAAAGCAAGGCACAGGTGGGCAAGAAGAAAGAGGAATATGTCAACTATGTGAAAGAGATCTACGCTCCATTCTCCGACGAAGAGATTTCAGCAGAGATAGCGGAATTGCTTACGCCCAAAGATGTCAAAACTCCAGTAGAGATTGTATATCAGTCACTTGACAATCTCCATGTCGCATGTCCTGACCATCGTGGCGACTGGTATTTCTCCGGCGACTACCCTACTCCTGGCGGCAATCGTCTGGTGACAAACGCATTCATCAATTTCTACGAGGGAAACGTTGACAAGAGATAAAATTAAAAATTATAAATGCGAAATGCTAAATTAAGATGCTCATCTGAGATATTCCATCGTTGTGTTTTCCAATAATTTCGCATTTTGAATGATATAGGGCGATGCTTTATGCTCGCCCTTTTTTATGCCAACGAATATTGGACGAACCCTCAACCTTCAACCCTCAACCATCAACCCTCAACCTTCAACCATCAACCTTCAACCATCAACCATCAATCATCAACCTTCAACCTTCAATCATCAATCATCAACCATCAACCATCAACCTTCAACCTTCAACCGTCTCTACGACCAAAAATCGTAGAAATTAAACCATTGTTCTGGATATTGGCGTACGATTGTTTCCAGAAAATCAATATATTCCTGCATCGACGCGGATGTCTTCATCTTTCGGTTCGTCTCCTGTGCGGCAGCCTCCGCTTTTCGGCAGATAAAACGGTATTTTTTGCCGGACTCCCTGACAGCGAAAAAGAAAAATGTGTCGGCACCCGTCATTGTGGCGATCTGGTGAGGTCCGGGTGGAAATGGAGCGTCGTGGCCAAGGAATTGCACCGTCTTCGCATCTTCCTCCCTGATATATCTGTCGCCCTGAAAACATACCACCTCATTGGATGCCAATGCCGATTGTATTTTGAAAATATGGTCGATATTCTCCGTGGAGACGGGAATGACACCAAATGTATTGGCTCCCATCGTCGACTCCAATTTATCCTTAATCTTCTGATATTCAGCGTCGAGCATCACAACATTCAGTTTGGTGCCATACTCCTTCATAAACACTCTGCTCACCTCCCAGTTTCCAACATGAGCCCCGATCATCACAGCGCCCTTCTCCCCTCGTTTCAAATGATCAATCAGGCAATCCATTCCGTCGAACGAGAAAGAGAACTCCTTTTCCAGTCCCGACGACGCTGCGATCTTATCGATTATCACCTGTCCGAAGCGATAGTAGTGTTGGAAGATTTTACCGATGGTGCACAACACCGATTTATTGTGAATCTTACGCCAATATTTCCAGCTTGCGGCTGTGGCTTTCGGCGCGAACGGCACGAAATATGGCACGACGACAAACAAGAACGCATACGCTGCGTTCAATCCTAAATGTTTGATCAAAAAGATGAAGAATCCGTATCCGAACGAACCTCCACGTGTCTTGCCATTCCAACAGGGCATAATGGTTAAAATTAAAAATGTAGAATTAAAAATGAAAAATCCACCACGCCCTGAAAGGGCGATAGTCCACAGCCTAGGGTGAGCGTAGCGTAACCCTAGGATTAGGCGACATACCACAGCCCAGGATGAGCGTAGCGTAACCATGGGATTTCGATGGCAACACACACGGGAATCCAATGGCAACCCACGGGAATCCAATGGCGTCACACGGAATCCAATGGCATCACACGGAATCCAATGGCATCACACGGAATCCAATGGCATCACCACGGGAATCCAATGGCATCACACGGAATCCAATGGCATCACACGGAATCCAATGGCAACACCCACGGGAATCCAATGGCATCACCACGGAAATCCAATGGCAACCCACGGGAATCCAATGGCAACCCTCGGGAATCCAATGGCATCACACGGAATCCAATGGCAACCCACGGGAATCCAATGGCATCACCCACGGGATTTCGATGGCACCCCACAGCCCAGAGTTATAAAAAAGGGCAGAACATCCGTCTGCCCTAATATAGATTTGATTGAATAATCCGATTATGTGTAAAGACCACCGTTTACAGAGATTGTCTGACCTGTAACGTAAGCAGCCTCCTTTGTACACAAGAAACCTACGACAGCAGCCACCTCTTCAGGCTCACCGAAACGGTTGGCAGGGATCTGCTTCTTCAACTCAGCCTCATCCAAATCCTTAGTCATATCAGTGCGGATGAATCCTGGAGCCACAGCGTTGACAGTGACGTTCTTCTTCGCAACCTCCTGAGCCAAAGCCTTAGTTGCGGCGATGATACCTCCCTTAGCCAAAGAGTAGTTAGTCTGGCCAGGAAGACCCTTCAATCCTGACAGAGACACCATATTGACGATACGTCCGAATTTCTTTCTCACCATTGGCTGAAGAAGAGCACGAGTGACGTAAAGGAAACCGTTGACTGTAATGTCGATAACGTTTCTCCAGTCCTCATTAGTCATGAACACCATGATCTGGTCGCGGCGGATACCAGCGTTGTTGACCAACACCTCAATATATTCATCCTTGTGAGCCTCCTGCCATGCAGTGATAGCAGACTCTGTTGCCTCACAATCAGCAACGTTGAACTTGATGATCTCACCGTCGCTACCCTTTTCTCTAACCATAGCCAAAGTATTCAATGCCTCGGCCTCATTTGATTGATAGTTGATCAGCACGTAGTATCCCTGCTCCGCCAACTTGACCGAACAAGCTCTACCGATACCTCTCGAACCTCCTGTAACAAGTGCTACTTTCATATCTTAATTGTTGAATTTTCACAAAAATATCCGCAAAACTACAAAAAACATTTGAGTTTTGAAAATGCTTCACCCAATCAGCCCGAAATTTTATAGGGCCCATCTGGCAAACGACACCAAATGTACAACTCCTTCTTCCACTTTTACATCTTCTGTCTCTTCACGTGTTATGATATAACCTTCTGACAATGAATATGCTTTCATTGCGGAACGGATGCCTTCCAATTCTCTCTGACGCGTCTTCTCTTCCTGCATCGACACACAAACCTGATAAGCCTCCGTTATACGAAGTCCTTCACGCACAATGAAATCGCATTCATTTCTGTCATTATGATAAAACAGCTCTTTTCCCCGACGTCGCAACTCTATATACACAGCATTTTCAAGTCGGCTTCCTTCATTTCCACTGAAACTGAACCCTATAATGCCAACAAGTGCATTGTCTATAAAATATATTTTCTTAGGACTTTTTATCTGCTCTCCCACCTTGACATCATATTTCGGCAACAAACCAACCAAATATGTCTCCTCCAGATAAGAAATATAGTCTTTTACAGTCTCCGAACTCTTCAATCCAACAGATTTTGCCACGGAATTATATGTAAACAGATGTGTTGCATTGCTTATCAAGTAATAAACCGTCTCCTTCAATGGTTTATCAGACATCAACCTGTATCTTACTATGATATCACGATATATGATGTCGTTGTACAATGATTTCAAATACTCCACATTCTTGCTTCTGAGATATTGGGGAAATCCGCCATCTTTAAGGTAATCTTTCTGAACATTTTGCAACATGGCACGTCCTTCTGTTGTGTAAAACGAATCACGTGTCACTTTAACTCCCAACAATTCCATATACTCACTCATAGAGAATGGATAAACCTCTTTACTGACATGACGTCCAGTAAGAAGAGTGCCTAATTCTCTGCTTAACATTTTAGCATTGCTTCCAGTTATAAAAACCTTATTTCCATGCTTATATAATCTGTCGACGAAACGTTCCCAACCATCAACCATCTGTATTTCATCGAAATAGAATGTATGCTGAAGGCCAAAATCCTCTACAAAGACATCATAAAGCAATTGAAAATCCTCAATTGTGAAATGAAGCAGACGATCATCATCAAAACTTATAAAATAATCCTTTTCTTCCCGTCGGGCTCGAATCTGTTGCATCAACACCGATTTTCCACAACGTCTGACACCAGTAAGCACCAACACTTCCGGGCAGTCGACAAGTGTCCGATCTATATTTCTCTCTATTCCAAGATCATAATATAGATTTCGTTGGTCATATACGACCTGTCTTAACTGCTCTTTTGATATCATATCTTCTTTCTTTATTTACAATGCAAAAATAAGAATCACGATTAACAATCGCAACTTTTTAAAAAGAATCCACATTACCAATCGGAGCTTTTTTCGATAGAAGGCGGATGATGGAGGGTCGACGGTGGGGAGGTTAGAGTTAGAAATTTTCGTCTTTGTTTTTGGCGTCAAGATACAATTGGTAGAGGGCGAATCCAATCTTGTCCTTCTTGAATTCACGTTCATGATTCATCGGCCTCATCGACAATCTCACCTTCGCCACACCATCCTTCAGCAACAAAAAAACATCCGGAGTAATATAAAACTGAGCTGTAGATTTTATCTCCGACTCTGAAACGCCCACATAACCTATCGAATAGCCGAACGACACGCCATTTCTGTTTCCAATCGCGTCGCCCTCCAACGTAATCACATCATCATTGAATGTTCTGATTTTCATTGTAGGATTGTCGAGAAAGATCAAACGGTCCGAAGTCACAGTAGCAATGATAAAATACGAGCTGTCTTGCTTCGAAACATTGTATTCCACATGACAACCTTCCGGCGACAACGGTTTGTGCAGATACCCCACCGTCTGCGCCACGCCAGAATGGATCCCTGCAATCATCAATATTGCGATGATAATATACCTGACAAGATGTCTCATAACTCTTTCATGAATTTAGAGAATTCTTCCTCTGATTTGAATGTATGGGCAAAATCACCATCCTCCACATTCTTTCGTGCTTGACGGTTTTCGTCATTCAAATCCAAAGATATGTTCATACGTTTGTTTCTCACACAATCTTTCATGAACAAATTGAACGCTGTTGAGACAGACATGCCTAACTCTGCCACAAATTTTGCGAATTCTTGTTTGAGAGTTTCATCCGTCTTTATTGTAATCTGTGTACTCATATTCATATTATTAATGTAATGCGAATGTACATAAAAAGTCTTACTTTGTAAATACTTTTTAATGTAAAAGAATTTTGTCACCTCTACAATCGCATATATTCCTTTCTATGATATTCAAACGATTACATCCTTTTCAGTTATTAAGCAATACTTAAAAACTGATCTTATTTCTACAAACTCAATCAATTGCAATCAATGAGCTGTCAAAAAATCTTTGACAACTCATTGTTAAAATCTGCATGTTCAAATCACACAAACTCAATCAATTAGTGATATTAAAAAAATTCTTTTCGTATAGGTTCGAAAATATTATGGCATAAATCATCAATAAAATATAGAAAATAGTTTTTTTCGTTGTGAATTGCTTTCAATTTTGTAATTTTGAGTCTATAAAAACAGCCTTTCAATCCGTATTTATCAAATCTGACAGTTGTGAATTGCTTTCAATTTTGTAATTTTGAGTCTATAAAAACAGCAGCTGGAAATTCTCCACTTGGTTCTCCATGTTGTGAATTGCTTTCAATTTTGTAATTTTGAGTCTATAAAAACAGCTACGCGCGCGCGTAAACGCACACACGCACAGTTGTGAATTGCTTTCAATTTTGTAATTTTGAGTCTATAAAAACAGCCAAAGGAATCAGCAACGGGTAACATACGAGTTGTGAATTGCTTTCAATTTTGTAATTTTGAGTCTATAAAAACAGCAGCAACCTTTTCAACTAATTCATCATCATTGTTGTGAATTGCTTTCAATTTTGTAATTTTGAGTCTATAAAAACAGCCTTTCCGTAATGCCACAAACATTACCGATGTTGTGAATTGCTTTCAATTTTGTAATTTTGAGTCTATAAAAACAGCGAAGATTCTGAAAGCGGAAGCGCGTAAACGGTTGTGAATTGCTTTCAATTTTGTAATTTTGAGTCTATAAAAACAGCTTCATGACAAGTGACAATTTTCGCCATGTGGTTGTGAATTGCTTTCAATTTTGTAATTTTGAGTCTATAAAAACAGCCGACCATCGTTTCTTTCGCTACCGTTTACAGTTGTGAATTGCTTTCAATTTTGTAATTTTGAGTCTATAAAAACAGCAAAGACTTACGTCTCTCAAAAACAAGAGTAGTTGTGAATTGCTTTCAATTTTGTAATTTTGAGTCTATAAAAACAGCAAAATCCAATCATAGATTTTATTATAATGAGTTGTGAATTGCTTTCAATTTTGTAATTTTGAGTCTATAAAAACAGCCTATCCGCTTCTCTCAAATTGAACTCATTAGTTGTGAATTGCTTTCAATTTTGTAATTTTGAGTCTATAAAAACAGCAGGGAATGGATTTTGCGATTGCAAGCGGTGGTTGTGAATTGCTTTCAATTTTGTAATTTTGAGTCTATAAAAACAGCCGATCTAGGAAAAGAGCCAGCTGAGATCTTGTTGTGAATTGCTTTCAATTTTGTAATTTTGAGTCTATAAAAACAGCTAAAGCAGCAACTCCTTGAAGCACAGCGAGTTGTGAATTGCTTTCAATTTTGTAATTTTGAGTCTATAAAAACAGCGAAGGATCTGCGTATTGGATATGGCTACCCGTTGTGAATTGCTTTCAATTTTGTAATTTTGAGTCTATAAAAACAGCTTTGAGTGGCAAAAAAACCGTCTTTCCCAGTTGTGAATTGCTTTCAATTTTGTAATTTTGAGTCTATAAAAACAGCTATTAAATCTAATTTTGCCATATTCTACTGTTGTGAATTGCTTTCAATTTTGTAATTTTGAGTCTATAAAAACAGCAGATCGATCACCAGGACTTATTATCTTAAGTTGTGAATTGCTTTCAATTTTGTAATTTTGAGTCTATAAAAACAGCTTTCATCGTACTCTTCCTATTTTTCTATTAGTTGTGAATTGCTTTCAATTTTGTAATTTTGAGTCTATAAAAACAGCAAAGCAAGGAGAGGAAGAAGAGAGACAGACGTTGTGAATTGCTTTCAATTTTGTAATTTTGAGTCTATAAAAACAGCGTCACATTAGCACCAGATTCGATCACACGTGTTGTGAATTGCTTTCAATTTTGTAATTTTGAGTCTATAAAAACAGCTATCCGCTTCTCGCAAATTGAGCTCATTAGTTGTGAATTGCTTTCAATTTTGTAATTTTGAGTCTATAAAAACAGCACTTTCTGTTTATCCGCAACAGCTCGCAAGTTGTGAATTGCTTTCAATTTTGTAATTTTGAGTCTATAAAAACAGCTCCCCCGACATTCAGTTTGTACAATGCGGAGTTGTGAATTGCTTTCAATTTTGTAATTTTGAGTCTATAAAAACAGCCGTAAATATCAAAATAACTATTTGCCTTATGTTGTGAATTGCTTTCAATTTTGTAATTTTGAGTCTATAAAAACAGCATAATGATTGGGGTGTTGCGTGAGTTGGTAGTTGTGAATTGCTTTCAATTTTGTAATTTTGAGTCTATAAAAACAGCCCTTGACCATTTTGTTTTGTATTGCAAAGGGTTGTGAATTGCTTTCAATTTTGTAATTTTGAGTCTATAAAAACAGCCCGAAAGTTGCTTTTCAAAACTCGCTCTGTGTTGTGAATTGCTTTCAATTTTGTAATTTTGAGTCTATAAAAACAGCTCATAGTACTAAAATATGTCAAAATGTATTGTTGTGAATTGCTTTCAATTTTGTAATTTTGAGTCTATAAAAACAGCGCACATTCATTACACTTTTCCACGGTGGCAGTTGTGAATTGCTTTCAATTTTGTAATTTTGAGTCTATAAAAACAGCTTTTGTTAATAATTGCGAGTGGGTGCAATAGTTGTGAATTGCTTTCAATTTTGTAATTTTGAGTCTATAAAAACAGCGTCAGGAGAAGGAATGGGCAGGGGTTGAGGTTGTGAATTGCTTTCAATTTTGTAATTTTGAGTCTATAAAAACAGCTATGTGGATAAAGGAAACATTAGCTTTCCGTTGTGAATTGCTTTCAATTTTGTAATTTTGAGTCTATAAAAACAGCCATGTGAATCTGTCAGTGAACGCATAAAGTGTTGTGAATTGCTTTCAATTTTGTAATTTTGAGTCTATAAAAACAGCAATTTTGGAGAGGGTTGCAACTCGCTTTCCGTTGTGAATTGCTTTCAATTTTGTAATTTTGAGTCTATAAAAACAGCTAGGTTGGGATGTGGTTGAGGAAATCAACCGTTGTGAATTGCTTTCAATTTTGTAATTTTGAGTCTATAAAAACAGCTTGAGCAGACTATTAAAAATGTCTCTCTTGGTTGTGAATTGCTTTCAATTTTGTAATTTTGAGTCTATAAAAACAGCTGCGGGCTTTCCAACTTTTCGTGTTAGACGTTGTGAATTGCTTTCAATTTTGTAATTTTGAGTCTATAAAAACAGCATGCGGTCATTAAGCTTAAAATCCTTTGTAGTTGTGAATTGCTTTCAATTTTGTAATTTTGAGTCTATAAAAACAGCCACAAGTTCGTCAGCGTGAGTTTCAGACTAGTTGTGAATTGCTTTCAATTTTGTAATTTTGAGTCTATAAAAACAGCTCTGCCCCCAATGAATACAACTCATAAACGGTTGTGAATTGCTTTCAATTTTGTAATTTTGAGTCTATAAAAACAGCGCGACACTCACAACTCACTGTAATTCATTTTATTACACGCTGTTTTTAGAAATAAAAAAATCGCATTAAAAAATGCGATTTTTTATTTCTTTTGTCATTTTCAATTTCTATATACGGAAAAAATTGGCATATAGGTCAAAAAATTGATAGCTGAACAAGTATTTGTCCTCCTTCTGATTTACTCTTCTTTTTTTGACCAATATAATTTTGCATATTGCCAAACTGTTTATCAGTAATTCGTAAAATACTTACTTGTCCACATTCTGGCAAAATGTTTTTCACTCGTTGAGTATGGACATCCGCACTTTCTGAACTTGCACAATGACGCACATAGACAGAATATTGCATCATCGTAAAGCCATCGCCCTGCAACCGTTTTCGGAAATCCGCATAAATTTTGCGTTCCTTCTTCGTCTCCGTGGGAAGATCAAAAAAAACAAATAGCCACATAATTCTATACTCGCTAATCCGTTCCATTCTAAATCTCCATTATCGGATACACAATTTTACGCATTTCCCCACTATAACATTTATATAGAGATGCCGTCGTTTGCGTTGCAGCTACCATAAGCGGACTCCGTTGTCCTCCAATCACAACCTCAATTGTAGGAATTGTTAACAACTGTCGTTTCAAGTCTGTTGTCAAAGTATTGTAATCGTCCGTTGTGCCAACAATTTTTACAACCAATTCATCAACATACGGACGATAAGGTTCCATAATGTCATCGGCGAGACAGTATGCATTGTACCGGTTACGATGGTGAATACCAAATGTCGGCAACATTCCACTGGAGACTAAAGCACGTGCGACAACAGCACGAAGGATGGCATAGCCATAATTAAGCAAATTGTTTGGACCTTCTCCTTCTCTGTCTCGCTTGAAATCATCTTGTTCAGGAAACATCTTTTGCCAATAATAAACAGCCGCTCTCCCTTCAAGATTGTCGCTATCTCCACTTTTTACATTTTTCTCCCATGACAACATATTCCCAATAATAGCATTTCGGCAACGTTTTAATACCGATGCCTGATTGTGTATTTTAACTTGAATGGTTTGTTGCCACAACTGTTTTTTGAGAGGTTGAGATGCTTCTATTTGATTGCGGAAACGCTCACTTTGTATAGTGTTGCCCTCGAGAGGGAGCATCATTCCAGAAGGCATGTGTCGTTCATCGCAAGTTATCACAGCACAATTGTTAGCTAACAATGCGTCTAATAATCCATTTGTAATGGTTATTTGTCTGTTTTCCAACAAAACGACTCCTAAATCCTCAACAGGTGTAGTGGTTATCATTTCCTCACCATTAGTAGGATCTGTTCGTTTTATTACCAACTGTCTGTTGCGTAACGACAAATAAGCAGAATTTTCGAAGAATAGTGTGCGTTTTACCATATATTATTAGCATTTAATTGTTTTAGACAAAAGCTATCAGCATAAAAGCCTCACGCCAGAAATCACATTCGAGCTATTCCTGTCATCACATCATCGCTACGTTGTATTTCTCAATCTATTTTACATCAATACTATAGCAACCAGCATCACAAATCGTCATCGCTCGTCAACTTCTTTCCATACATAATGAATTTCTTTGATTGCAATAGTTTTATATCTGACTCACAACAATCAGTATTCTCCAACAGCAACAATTTGTCCAATATGATTTACACGTACTTTTACGATACCAACAATTCCATTCAAGCCTAATTGTGGCTTGTATGTAATACCAGCTAACGCCTTTGGTGTTTCGACCGTCGTTTCCAAATGATGCCTAAAAAAATAATTCTTTGTTGCTATTTTCTGTACTCTGAACAAATTAGGGCTAATCTCTGCATAATTGTCCGGATTTCTATACCATGACTCATCATAATCCAATGGATTAAAAATCATATTTCCATTTTCGTCATAGCGAGGGAACACAAAATATTCATTCTGCTTCATAGTAAATAGAAATTGCCAGTCTTCATCCTTTTTATATGTCTTGTCGATAATAGGCAAATGTTGCACCGCACGTGATGTTGCTTCATAGAATGAAACAATTTTCTCGTCAAGTTCATATAGGATGTTGCCTTTTTCATCAAGCATAGGCTGATTATTTTTGTCCAATTTTGGTTTACGATAAATGGCAACATGATGATTATTGCTTGTACTTACAAAATCTACAGGTTGCTTTTGTCCATCATCTCCAAAAATTAAATTTCCGTCTTTATCTCTCTTGTCGTGTAAAGCCTCTGCATTGCTAACGCCTGTAATTGTCACACGCTTGATGGAAATACCTTTTTCCTTGTTGAGCCAAATTGGATTTTCATCAAGATTTGAAAAGGCTTTCTTAGCATCACCACCAAACTCATTAAGACGAGATTCTAATATTTTCTTAATGCGTGTGTCTACAACTTTATCAACTTTCAAATCTGGACCAACTTCCTTTCTGATTGTGTATATATAGACAAAGCCAACCGTTTTTACTTTCTCTGGAACTTTTTCTGTATGCAGAGCATCCAGCCAAATTGGAGCTTTATCTATAGCATTTTTACCAGTAAACGCTTTCTTAGCATCTCCTCCAAATTTGTTTAATTGTTCCATCAGTGCTTCTCGATAACGCTTACATGCTACTGTTTTTATTTTCTCTGCATCAAAAGAAGCATTAACTTTTTCTTCTTTTGCCTCGTATCGCTTTGAACAACCATAAACAGTTTCGTTATGCAACTGTCCACGTGGCGTTTTTACTACCTGACCTTTTATCTTCCTTACCTCCCCGTCTTTGGTTTGAATAAACGATTCGACATTATTTTTTGCTTTATTCACATTATTTGTCACAACCTTATTTTTCGCTTTATTAGAAACAAGGATGCTTTCCAACTGGCGTTTTACTTCTGCACGGAATTCGTGCAATGGCATAGGTGGGCAGAAACGCAATTTACCTTTTTTGTCACGATAAAGTTCTTTTTTTTCAATAGAGTACACCACCGAAGTTCGTTTTTCTTTATCCAATTTGGAAACGTCAACCATATCTAAATCAATCCAGTCCTCAACGCCTTTCTCTACACGAGCATTCAAATTGTTTAGATATTGGATAAAACTACGTTTGGTGAAAGCAATAGTAAGAGCGTCCATAGCGTGATGACGATGGTCATTACGCTTTGTCCAATCCTTTATTTTAGGTATTTGTCGTCCATCACGATCCTGCTCATAATAGGTCATGCCCAATTGATTGAATTTATTCCAATTGAGTTCCTGCATCACATTTACAAGCTGCCAATCTTCACGTAGACGATCTGTGACACTACCAGTTGTTGGAACAACAAAATGAACCAAATCTTCCAAAATCTCTCGTGCTTTCTTAGCAATATATTGCGAATCTCGTAAATCACGATTGATAAATCCACTTGGAATATCTGCCTCTTTCATCAAAAGTTTATCGCGTTTTGTTTTGGTGATTATACCATCTTTATACAATTTTTCGATACGCGATTTATACTCTCCGTTGGCATAATCATCTCCATATTTAGCCGCCACAAAATCATAAGCTGTTGTGTTAGACTTGTCCAAATTAGCCTGACGAGATTCAAGCGTTTTATTTGAAAATGAGTCGTCAAACAGTTTTGCTTGAGGGATAATATGTTCAATATCAAACTCTTTACTAAAAAGTTTTTCCTTAGGTATATAAGTATTAGTATAAAGAGTTTTGTATCCATTACATTCAAGTTCCTTATACAACTTGTATCGTATGATATCGTTTCGACTAACACGAGATAATCCAAATTCATTTTTTAATATAGTGACATATTCTTCGTGTAGTTTAGTCGTACTATTTATTGATTTTGTTAATTCTTCTCGTTCCTTAGCCGACTTTTTTAACTCTCTTGCCAATTCTATACGTATTTCATCTGGCTTACCATACGTATCTACAATTGAATTAACTACATTAATCATCTGATTGAGAATCTTTTCAACCACAGGATTGCGTAAACTGTTTCGTGGCAATAAATCCAACTTGTCTTTCAATACCTTATTCTCGATCTCTTCTTTTGTAAGCGAGCTCTTAGAATGATTATAGCCTGCGTACTCACATGCCACACTATAATCATTGCCATCTTTAAGATGAGGTAATATTTTGCGGATAGCTTTAGCACTAAGGCTACTATATTCTCCTGCATCCTTAAATACAACGTTAGCAATTACAGTGGCATATTCTCTCTCAAATCCAAATGTATCTTGTATCTTTTCAATTAATTTTTCGTTACCGATAACAGAATTATCACCTTCAAAAGAATAAATCAAATGCCATAATCGGAACATTGATTGTTGTTCTAATTTGTGACCTTCCAAAGAAGAGTCAAACATAAGAATATCGCTATTGTAACCCAAACCATCGAAAATTTCTTTCAATTTGTGAACAGCCTTTTCTGAGTTCATTATTGAAAGATCATACTCGTCGTAACCACTCATTTCGATAATAGTTTGATATGCTTTGAAAAGGTCGGATTGAGTGCGATTTCCTTCCAGTATTTTGTAATTCAAATCATAATCTTTACTATTATTAAACAACAGTTTTAAAGCATCCGCTTTCGATAAACTTTCTTTATAACTCAGCTCAACAAACAATTTTTCTTTCTCCTCTTGAGATAAAAATCGTTTTCCTTGGTTATCATTCCAAATGTTTTTTTGCTTATCAGGGACAGACTTACAAGAGATTTGTACATTGTTCAGCATCTGCCAAATCTTAAATTCTTGAAACAATGGAGATGATTTCGGACACACTTTCGGTCCAATTGTCTTTATATATTTCTTTCCATTCTTTTCAGACTCGACTTGTTTTCCTTCTAATTCACATACAGAAATCAACCCTTTTTGTGATTTCAACGAACGTTGGTAAAAAATAACAACATCACGAATCTCTTTTTTTAGTTTAGGTGTAAGTAGTTCTTTGTGGTATTGGGCCTGCGTTTCCCAGATTTTTTCAAATTCATTAAGATAATCTTGGCGATAGAACACCTGATTTTTCAAACTATAATTGGAGTCTGCATCCAAATTTTCCATCAAGTACTGACCAACAGTCTGTTTGTTAAAATAGAGTTCCTTACTACGGTCGCTTATACCACCTAAATAGCCACTAGAATTACTTATTTGTCCATTAATCTCTTGTAATACAACTGCCAACTCTTCCAAATCCAATTTTTCATTGAGGGCAGTAACACGCCATTTATAGTTTTCTAATTTCTGTTCAACGCCCTTGGTTGTACGCTTGATTCCCTCTATACCAAATGGTTTTGCACAAATAGCCCATGTCTGAGTTTTATTCTTTCCTTTTAGATTTTCTCTTAGATTATCAGTTAGCAATTCATGATAAAATGTTTTTTGCACATTCCATATTTTATCAAATTCATCCTGTAAATCAGAGCTATAAAAATCTGGCAAATGTTTTTTTCCACCTTTGATTATTTCGTATGAAAGCTGTCCTGGAGTCAAACATTCATCATAAAGACGTTTGGCGACTTCCATTCCATCAATCAATTGCCCCTCTTCCGTCGATTTTGCCTTGCGACTACTTTTGTAACCACGTTTTTTATTTATCATCAAAAGCACACGAGCAAAATCTTGCAATGATATTTCTTCTGATGCAGCTTTGGCACGAAGACGATATGTTTCAAAAGTTGTACGATTCCCATTTTCTGAAAGAATTGTATCATCGCTGATGAATCCATTCTCTTTCAGAATAGAAATCAGATTTTCACGACGAAGTTTATAACGTTGAAGATTACGACGCATACTACGTTTTAACGTTCGATTTGCATTTGTCGTGATACTTTTTCCTTTTTCAAAGTTTTGCTGTTCGTCAACGGTAAGAGGATTCACTCTTACTCCAAGTTTAACAATTGAGGATTGTTCTCCTTCTTTCTCTGCTTCATTCACTACAGCCCAACCTATACTGTTAGTGCCGAGATCTAGGCCTAATATTTTTTTCATATTATAGTTTATTTTTTTATTTATAAATTCGGTTTGCAATTTAAGAAATATTATCTACATTTGCAGAACAAAATTGAAGCAATTCACAATAAGGATTATTCCGTTGTGAAAACATTAGGTTGCCATCGTCCTTAACGGTGGCTTTTTTTGCTCTTCATCCTTACACAACCACAAAAATAGCACGTAGGTATGTAAAATTCTGGCATAGCTTACACTTTTTTTTGAAAAAAAATAACAAAAAACTGAAATTTCGCAGGTAAATAGCATTTGATAGGAAAAATTACATTCCTAAAAATCAAAAAAGACGTTGGCAATGCAACGTCTATATTAATAAAACACGATTGGGATTCACACCCTACCCTAGAATATATCGCACATACAGCACTGGCATATCCCCACAATTATGCATTATGCATTATGAATTATGAATTACCCATCACCACACGATTGGGGTTTTTCCGTGTTGTATCAGATATTCGTTCGCTTTGCTGAAATGTTTGCAGCCGAAGAAGCCTCGGTAGGCGGATAGTGGCGACGGATGTGGCGCTTTCAACACAAGATGTTTCTTTGTGTCTATCACAAGGCCTTTCCTCTGCGCTTGCGATCCCCACAACATGAAGACAAGATTCTCCCGTTTCGACGAGAGCAGTTCCACCACTCTGTCTGTAAACTCCTCCCAGCCTTTCCCCTGATGGCTCAACGGAGCTGCTCGTCGCACCGTCAACACATTGTTCAAAAGCAATACGCCTTGCTTCGCCCACCGCTCAAGGAATCCTGAATTGGGATATGGAGAGTGCACATCGTCGGCAATCTCCTTATATATATTCTGTAGCGACGGTGGTATCTGCACTCCCGGTTGCACAGAAAATGCCAAACCATGAGCCTGGCCGGGTTCGTGGTAGGGATCCTGACCAAGTATCACCACCTTCACGTCGCGGAATGGCGTGAGGTCGAACGCTGAAAATATCTTGCTTCCGGGCGGATACACTTCCGTCTCCTGATACTCTTTTCTTATAAATGACGCTAACAATGAGAAATATGGCTTTTCAAATTCGTCTGCCAATACTTCTTTCCATGATTGCTCTATTCTTACTTCCACGATTCGATTGATGGTTGATGGTTGATGATGGATGGTTGATGATGGATAGATTTCCACACAATTATGCATTATGAATTATTAAAACGGTGCTGGGGCTGAATCCATGAATGCCGGCACAGATGAATCCACATTGACAGCATCATTGCCCGACGCATAGCCGGGATTGATGTTGGACTGCACCTCCACATACTGGTCTGTCGACACGATTCCTCCATCGTCGTAGTTGCAGAATTTCGTCTGCGCGCCCATGAATCGAAGAATCACGTCGCCCACAGATCCGTTACGATGCTTGGCGATGATGATTTCGGCAAGTCCCGCGGCTGGTGTGGTGTTGTCGGACATGAATTCCAATTTATAATACTCCGGACGGTGGATGAACAACACCATGTCGGCATCCTGCTCGATGGCTCCAGACTCACGCAAGTCGGACAACTGCGGACGCTTATCCTGTTTGTCTCGGCTCTCCACACTACGGTTCAACTGCGACAACGCAATGATCGGCACCATCAATTCCTTCGCCAACTGCTTCAACGAACGTGAGATCGTGCTGACCTCCTGCTCACGGCTTCCGTATGCCATACCGCTGGCGTTCATCAGCTGCAAGTAGTCGATGACGATGATCTTCACTCCCTTGTCTCGCACCAGACGTCGTGCTTTTGTGGCAAACTCAAACACGGACAGACTCGGTGTATCGTCGAGATAGATTGGTTTCTGGGCAAGATAATCCAGACCTTGGTTCATTTTCTTGCTCTCATCAATCGTAAGCTGACCCTTCTTGATCTTCTCCGACGGGAGTTCTGTGACATTCACCAGCATACGAGTGGCAAGCTGGTCGTTGCTCATCTCAAGGGAGAAGACGGCGACAGGTATATCTTTGTCTGCGATGTTTCTTGCCATAGAGAGCACGAAGGCTGTCTTACCCATGGCAGGACGTGCGGCGATAATAATAAGGTCGGATTTCTGCCAGCCGTTGGTCATATTGTCGAGTTTGGTGAATCCGCTCGGCACACCACCGACACCCTCCTTATTGTTGGAAGCCGCCTCATAATTGGCTTTGACGGTTGGAAGGACGTCGCTGATAGGCGTAAAATCCTTCTCAATATTATGCTGTGAGATATCGTAGAGCATAGCCTCAGCAGCCTGGATCAGTTTGTCGACATCCTCGTCTTCACTGAAAGCGCGACGCTGAATCTCAGTGGAATATTTGATCAGTTCTCGTTCAAGAGCCTTAGCCGCAAGAATCTTGGAATGTTCATAGACGTTGGCGACGGAAATCACATTCTGAGTGTACTCGATAAGCACCGGCATTCCGCCGATTGTATCGAAGAGGTCACGTTTCTTAAGCTCCTCAGAGACGGTGAAAAGGTCGATAGACTGCTGTGTACTGCCCAAGTAGGAGATTGTCTCGTAGACAAGAGCATTTTTAGGCACATAGAAAGTCTCCTTCTTCAGGATCGTACATATTTCAGAGAAGCATCCCGGATTTGTCAGGATAGCTCCGATCACAGAGTTTTCGATCTCCGGTGCCTGAGGAGGCACAACGCCACCCATGTCTCTGACCTCGATAATGTCAGGAGCCACACCCTTCTTTGATTTCTTTGTTGATTTAGATTCGCCGATAGCCATTGTTTAATTGTCCACTTTTTGTTTTTCGTCTGCAAAGATAGACAATCTAAAGGCAAAAGCCACAGAAAGACAACAAATGTTATTAGTAGTTTTTTCACAAGGTATGAACAATGGTTGTGGAGACGTCGCATTGCGGCGTCTCAAATGGATTTACACACGGATTGGTCTCTCTCTCGGAGCGAATTCATCATCAGGATCAGGTTTACACCCGACCCTATGTTATGTCGCACCTACGGTGCTGGCACGTACCCACAATTATGCATTATGAATTATTACGTCACGTACGTCCAATGACACGCACGTCCGTGCGTCTCTACGAGAAGGGGTGAATCACCAGATATATGGCGTGTCCCCACAATTTAGCATTTTGCATTTCGAATTTATAATTTCACCCAACTTCCACCACGGTGATTCCGGCTCCACCGAAATCGACATGTTCGTCACGGAATGTTTTAACCTGTGGCACCGTCTTCAGATACTCACGGATCACCTGTCGTAGCACGCCTGTACCTGTGCCGTGCAGGATTCGCACTGTGCCGGCATCAAGCATTATCGCATCTTCTATATAATAGCTGACCGCCTGCAGAGCCTCGTCGGCACGCATTCCTCGCACATCTATCTGCAGCTTGAAATTCTTGGAACGCTCGTGGACAATGTCTGAATTGTTGGACGAAACTATGTTGAAACTGAATTTTTGTGTTTTCTGTGTAGCTTCCTGAGTCAATTGAAGATCTTTCAGTTTGACGGTGGTGCGGAGATTTCCCAATGCGACATCCACACTATTACCCTTGATTTCCAACACTTTACCTTTCGCTCCACTTGTTTTTATCTTCACCGTGTCTCCCACAGAGATTGGTTTTTCCTGCTTCTGCTGTGCAGGTGCCCCACCCTTCTGCTGGCTCTTGGCGTTAAGCCTCTCCACCTTCTTTGCGAAAGCGTCATTCTCGTCGCCATCAACAAAATCATTCTTAAACTTTGTCAGATCCTCACGTGCCTGACGTGTGGCATCCTTCTCTGCCTTTGCCTCCTTGATCAACTTGATCGTACGTTCAATCTTGGCGTTCGCGCCGTCGAGCATCTCCTTGGATTTGGCTTTCGCCTCGCTGAGGATTCTCTTTCGCTCTGCGTTGATATTATTGACGTCGACGGTGAGTTTCTCCTCAAGTTCCTCGATATGCTTCTCTTTCTGACGTATATTCTGGCGTTTGTTCTCCCAATAACGTTTGTCTCGCACGATATCCTGGAGATACTTCTCCATATTCACATAGTCGCTACCGACAATCTCCGTAGCACGGGCGATGACGCTCTCAGGCAAACCGATTTTTCTTGCGATCTCAAGGGCGAACGAGCTTCCAGGATTTCCTATCTCAAGACGGAATAGCGGCCTCATTTCGTGGCGGTCGTAGAGCATCGCGCCATTCACAATACCATCCGTATCTGTGGCAAACTGCTTAAGATTAGTGAAATGCGTAGTGATGACTCCAAACGATTTCTGACGGTTGAAATGGTCGAGCAAGGCTTCCGCAATAGCTCCACCGATTCGTGGCTCTGTGCCGCCACCAAACTCATCAATGAGCAGAATCGTCTTTCCATTACATTTTTTCGCAAACTCCTTCATATAAGAAAGATGCGAACTGTATGTACTCAAGTCGTTCTCGATGCTCTGCTCATCACCGATGTTGATCAGAATGTCGTTGAAGATTCCCACTTCACTGTCGGCATGCATCGGCACAAGCATTCCGCACTGCACCATATACTGGATCAGTCCGACGCTCTTCAAACATACACTCTTACCTCCGGCATTCGGGCCGGAAATAAGCAGTATTCTGTTGTTTTTGTCGAGATGGATGTCGAGCGGAACAATCTCCTTGCCCGACGCTTGATGGGATAAGAAAAGCAACGGATGGATGGCTTCACGCCAGTCGATCACCTGCTCATTACGTAATTTTGGCATCACACTGTTTGTCTTCAACGCAAACAATGCTTTTGCTCTTGTAAAATCCACAACCGACAGATAATCAACTGAAAACAGCAGTTCATCCGTACGTGGACGCAATATTTCAGTAGTGAACTCAGTAAGGATTCTTACGATTTCTCGCTGCTCCTCAGCCTCCAGTTCACGCAATTTATTGTTGGCTTCAACAATCACCTCCGGCTCGATGAACACCGTCTTACCTGTGGCGGACTCATCGTGGACAATACCACGCAGTTTCTTCTTGAAAAAGGGAGAGATGGGAATCACCAGTCGACCGTCACGCACAGCCGGAGTCGTACCCTTCTCAACAATTCCGTCTTCCACCGCCTTACGAAGGATCGACGACATATTTCTTGAAATACTGCCTTCCGTAGCTGATTTCTCACGACGAATCTCACCGAGTTTCGAAGACGCGGTGTCCTTTATCTGACCATATTTATCTAGAATTCTTGCGATTGCACGCTGAATATCGGGAAACGTGAAGACATCTCTCGACAACTCCTGCAGATAATAATATGTGCCCTCCTCACGGTTGGAAAAAAAGCTGACGATACTGCCGATTGCTTCAACAACACGGCTCAAATCAAACAGTTCAGCTGGTTCGATATAGGTACCGACCACCTTGATTCTTTGGATTGCCTCCCTGACATCGTAAAAGCCGTCGGTAGGGAAATCCTCTTCCTGAAGTATACGGACAAACTCATTAGTGCGGTTTGCCTCTTCCAATATAGTGTCGAAATTGGTAAGGAACGACATCTTGTCGCACTTTTCCTTACCAAGGTCAGACAAGCATTCCGCCTTAACCAAGTCGCGAATCTTGCCGAATGAAAGTTTTGATTCTGTCATCTGTTGACGGTGATCAAGCTGATAAACTCTTCTCTTGTCTTTGCTGTCTCAAAAGCTCCGGTAAAATCTGATGTGGTGGTGACTGAATGCATTTTCTGCACACCACGCATCTGCATACACATGTGTTGAGCCTCGATCACAACCATCACACCCAGAGGTTGCAACGTCTCCTGAATACAATCCTTAATCTGTGTAGTGAGTCGTTCCTGAATCTGAAGTCGACGCGAAAGGATTTCCACTACTCTAGCTATCTTGCTCAAACCAGTTATCTTGCCGTTCGGAATGTATGCCACGTGAGCCTTGCCGAAGAATGGAAGCATGTGGTGCTCGCAGAGAGAGTAGAAATCAATGTCTCTCACAATCACCATCTGGCTGTAGTCTTCCTCAAACATCGCGCTCTTCAAGACGTCACACGGATCAATCTTATAACCGTAGGTCATAAACTGCATTGCCTTTGCCACTCTGTCTGGAGTCTTTAGCAATCCCTCACGGTTGACGTCCTCACCCAACAACTCAAGCTCTTGCCTAACAAGAGGCGCGAGCTTGGCTGTCAAATTCTTATCGGGATACTTCGCGATATCCCATGGTTTTATCTCTAAATCCTCGTTCATTTATTTCTTTGCCTGAAAACTCTTTGCAGCAGCTTGGAACTTCTGCAAATACATATCTATTTCCTGATTTGCCTTAGATGTGAAGCAATAATACTTGCCTGATGTGAACACCACCATAGCATAAGACTTCGACTTCACCTCACCATTGACTGTCTCAGTAATGAAAAATTCATAACCTGGAAGGCCGTTCACCTCCACCGCATTCTCAGATGTGATAGTCTCGTGGTCGGAAACCAACGCCTTAACGACCTCTGTTGCAAACATTTTCTGCTCCTTTGGCTTAACGGCATCCTCGTTCATCAACACCTTGAAATAAACCAAGCGGCCTGTTGCCTGCTCTTTTGCAAAATCACCCGACTCACAGAACGCAACAAGAGTCGAACCTTCTGGTTGAGCGCGGAAGCCCTGGTTGGCGATGCTATAAAGTGAATTCTCAAAGATCGGATTGCTTGCCATATCAGCAGGATCAACATACACTACCGACAAAAGAGCCTCCTTTGTCTTCTCAATCTCAGCCAAATCGTCCACTGGAGACGACGCTGTGATCATCACTGATCCGTTATCCTCTGGCACAACAAGAGTTGTGAAGATACGGCCGTTCTCAGTCTTGCTCACCAAATAGTGCTCAGCATCGTTGATATAGACAGACTCGTTAGTCTGGTAGCCTGAAACGAAATTCTGGAAAGTCACCTTCAAAAGCTCGTTCTCACTTGATGCGTCGAGGATCATGTTAAGGTGAGAAATTGAGATGCTGGACTTCTTCTCTGGATTTCTGAACGCAGTTCCATTATCTGTCAGCTCGTAGCCTGCAGGTGGAATGATAGCGTATGAATAGTTGTCAAACTTCTTGTGATCGGCAGTACGTTCGTTACTTTTTTCGATTTTTGCCGACGCAGAAAACAATGTTGCAACAGCTGCTGCAAGTGTAATAAATCTTTTCATTTTAGCCCTTTTTATTTTTTACTTTTTTTCTCTTCTTTTTTGTTTGTTGTTGCCGAAGCAGACGCATCCGCTTCCAAAGACGTGTCTCTCACCTCATCATCTTTTACAATAAGGATCTCCGAACTCAACTCTGGGAAATCCTCACGAAGTTTCTTAGCCATCACAAGAGCGTCTGCATGAGTGCGATAGTCACCCACACGAAGTTTCCAGAATGGAGATGAGAAGCTGATATATGTTGTAAGATTTTCGTATTTTTCTTTTAGCTTTTTCTCTCTTGCGTAAGCCTCATCCTTTGATTTCTTCTGGTTATTATCCATATACACCTGAATTCGATAACCGGAAAAAGTGATATATTTTTTTGACTCACCCTCTTTGATCTTTCTGTTTACCAAAAGGTTGACCTTTGGATTCTGCTGTAATTTCACAGTGCCATAGCCAGGCTTTGTCTTAGCCAAGTCTTTGAAAATATCCTCGTGTTTCACCTTCTGCGACTGTGCCGACACTGCAAAAAAAAGCATTGTCAACAAAACCGTCAAAACAAATTTTATTCTGCTCATAATCTGTAAGTTCATTATACGGTGCAAAGGTATAAAAAATATTGGATTTCATCACCAAAATTTATCCGGTGAAATGACAGCTACACGTTGTAGACCATCTTATAAATCTCTTTCACCGCATTTTCAATCTCTTGTTTGCCAACCTTTCCATAGGTCATCAACGACATAGGCACACTTTGTTTGCTTGGCGAATAAGATGGCTGGACATATGGTCTTGCAGACAGTTCAAATCCGCATTTTTCGTAGAATGAGATTCTTCTGACAGCCTCTTCTGTCGACGGAAGTTCAACCTCCAAAATCAATCTTCCGACGTTCGACATACGGATTAGTTCAGCCAGTGCAAGTTTTCCATATCCACGTCGACGGAATGCCTCGGCTATAGCAAAATGCTCCACATAGATGATTTCCGTCAATGTCCATACTGTGATAAAGCCGACACTCACGTCGCCATCTTTAATCACCAGGCATCGCATACGATCATCATCCACAATCCGACGTTGCAGAGACTCATCACGCCTTTCATCAGAAGGGAAAGACGAGAGCATCAGCGTCTCAACGAAATGATATTCAGACGATTTAGTGTCTATATTTATCAAGTCCAACTTATCCATAACAAAAACAAAAGAGACGCGAAAATATCGCGTCTCTCTATAAAGTTTGAAACTGATATCCAATTATTTTTTCTTGGTAGCAGCACCATTCTCCTGATCACGGGCAGCCTTAGCAGCACGTGCCTCTGCAGCTTTTCTCTTCATCTCCTGCTGCTTACGGTAAGAGTCTGAGTTATCACGACCAATTGTCTTGATCACAACGATTGTATCCAATGTTGGATCGTACTTTTCAACATGCATTGTATACTCGTATCCACTCTCGTAATAGAAGTTACGGAATCCACCACAGAATGGCTCCCACTGAGTCTTATCCTTACGGCTGTAACCGCGACGGATCTGATAACAACGCTGATTGTCTTCTGTAAGAACCTTTTCAGCACTCACCTTCATAAATTCCTGTGAGTTGATACCAGAAATAGAGCAAAGGCATGTCAAAGCAGCCATTATTATCTTTTTCATATCCAAAATTCTTTTAAATTTTTCAAATAACAAAAGTAAAACATTTAGTTTGCTGACAAAAAAAATCAGCCTTTATTTTATCTAATTTAGTTAAATATCGTTGTAAAAAGCGGAATAAGATGTTCCACAACATATTTATGGTTGAACTGTCCGTTCTATCTCACTAAAATAATCCCGTACCAAATTCCAGTCATAATAGTTGCCAACGACAGGCGACTTTGATACAGGAAGTTTAACTTCACGTTCGTTCAAAAGAAATTTCACCAAATATTGGCTACCAGAAACATTAGGTTTGTTTTTACGGTAGAAGACAATCTGTAAGTTTCCGGCCATCGGAATCACAGAAAAATCCTGCCAATAATTGTGAAGCAACTCCAAATCTGTATACGACTCACCTATTCCATCAAGGTTGAGAAGAGCGACAAGTGGCAATAAACCAGTATCGTGGCCAAAACGTAAATTAGCAGCCACACCATTGCCAGCAATTGCAGCGTCGGCTTCCTTTCTGATCTGCTCCACTAAGAATCTCGCTGAGTTCTTTCCTACTCCACCATTTAGCGGACAATTTGCATAATCCTTATACCAATATAAGTTTTGAGCCTGCCATTGAGCAGCCAACTCATTGGAAGTAAACACCTTAGTCAAAGAGCAATTACGTTCATCCAGATTATCCACGTCTACTCCCTGCAAAGAAATAAGCATATAATAAAGAGTTTTCACAAACCTGTCCCTATTTACATATTTCTTTATGACATTTTTATTTGAAAAGATTTTGTTTAGCACTTCCTTTCCTGTATCTCGCTTCTCATAAAAAGCAGTCAATTCCGGATTGCCTTTATCTCCCGAAAAATCTCCGACCACCTTTCCATGACACATATAATTCTGGTATCGTGCACTCGCATCATTATCAATGTAAAGGTTCGGACACAGCTTACTCAGTTCCTGGCAAAATGCGGTCATACTCAAAGCGCAACGCACGACCACCGTACTTTTGGCATATATTTTCTTATTATCTCCCGAGAAGACGGAAGGGAAATTCTTAACCATTCGTCTTGCAATCCCTCGATGTTGCTCTCGACCTAAAGGAGTAAGATCACCAGCACGTTTGTCGGCATCTTCACATATCTGTTTCATCTCTACAAGCAACTGCTGACCAAACGGAGTAAGTCCAGACTCTGCAGCGGCTTTCTCAAATATGTCAACTATATATTTATAGTCCTCCTGACTATAATGATAGCGTGAACCGTGACGACCATAATGGCTGATATAAAATGGAGAGTAACCCTCAGGAGTTTCTGATAGTGTCGGGATTTCATAAACGCCCGTCCGGACTTTATTGATTCCCTTTACACTTGCTTCGTAAGAGATATAATTAGAGCTAAAGAAATCCGGTTGAGATTCCAATTGTGCATTTGTGATTGTTGCATTCAAATTATGAGAAAAAAGAAATGCAACCGACGATGTTAAAAGCAATTGTAATGCATTCATAATATTAACTGAATCTTTTTAAGGCATTTATGCAAAGATACGAAAACCAGAGAGAACTGCGAATATTTTCGGTGCAAAGATTCATGGAAGAAACAAGAAAAGAGGAGCGAACTCACGTTTGCCCCTCTTCACATATAGTATAAAATTATCTTGATTACTCTACAGTAACACTCTTAGCAAGATTACGAGGCTGATCCACATCACAACCCTTAGCTACAGCTATATGGTAAGACAATAGCTGCAATGGAATTGTTGCCAAGATTGGAACCAAGCACTCAACTGTGTCTGGAATCACGATTGAGTAGTCGGCAATCTTACTTGCCACCTCGTCTCCCTCAGTCACAATTGCGATAACCTTACCCTTACGAGACTTAATTTCCTGAATATTGCTGACCACTTTCTCATAAGTAGGAGAATTTGTCGCAATAACGACAACTGGCATCTCAGCATTAATCAATGCGATAGGACCGTGCTTCATCTCAGCGGCTGGATAACCTTCCGCATGGATATATGAAATCTCCTTCAATTTCAACGCACCTTCCAACGCAACAGGGAAATTGTATCCACGACCTAGATAGATGAAGTTTGACGCATAAGTAAAGATTCTTGAGAAATCTTTAATCTTATCATTCTGCGCCAAGATAGACTCAATCTTCTTAGGCAAAGTAAACATCTCCTCCAATACATGGTGGTAGAAATCATTGTCTATTGTATTCTTCTCCTTTGCAAGAGACAATGCCAACATAATCAAAATCTGAACCTGAGCCGTAAATGCCTTAGTAGAAGCTACTCCGATCTCTGGACCGACGTGAGTGTAGCAACCTGCACCTGTCATTCTTGCGATACTACTTCCCACCACGTTACAGATTCCGAATAGAAGAGCACCGTTTTCTTTTGCAAGCTCAAGGGCAGCCAATGTATCGGCAGTCTCACCTGATTGAGAAATCGCAATCACAACATCACTTGCATTAATAACAGGTTTTCGATATCTAAATTCAGATGAATACTCTACTTCCACTGGAATCTTAGCGAATTCCTCGATAGCATACTTTCCGATCAAAGCGGCATGCCAACTTGTACCACATGCAGTGATAATAATACGGCTAGCCTTCATGAAACGCTCCTTATTATCTATAAATCCACATAGGGCGATATTATTCATGTCGACATTGATACGACCACTTGTGGCTTCCATAACAGTACGAGTCTGCTCGAAAATTTCCTTTAGCATGTAATGCTCGTAATCACCTTTCTCAAGTTCAGACAAATTCAGCTCCAATTCCTGAATTTTTGGTGTCTTCTCCACGTTAGCAATAGTAAGCACCTTGATTGCCTTTCCTTTTGTAAGGATAGCTATTTCTTCATCAGCCAAGTAAACGACCTTGTTTGTATACTCAATGATTGGAGTTGCGTCAGAAGCCAAGAAATACTCGTCATTTCCGATACCAACAACAAGAGGGCTACTCTTTCTAGCAGCAATTATTGTCTCAGGATGCCCCTTTTCTATAACAGCGATTGCATAGGCACCAACAACCTGACTCAAAGCCAACTGAACAGCAGTACAAAGGTCACAATTGTTTTCCTTCTGAACAAACTCTATCAGTTGAACAAGGACCTCTGTATCAGTTGTACTTCTGAAAGTATAACCTTTTGAAATTAAAGATTCCTTGATAATAGCATAGTTTTCAATAATACCATTATGGATCAGTGCCAGATTCTCACTCTGTGAATAATGAGGGTGAGCATTACAATCGTTTGGCTCTCCATGAGTAGCCCAACGAGTATGAGCGATGCCTATTTTACCGCTTAAATCCTTATCTCTGGCGTAAGCTTCCAAATCAGAAACCTTACCCTTCGATTTATAAACGTTCAATCTTCCTTTGTCGTCTATCATAGCAACACCAGCACTATCATACCCTCTATACTCAAGACGATGCAAACCCTTAATCAAAATAGGGTATGCGTCCTTAGTTCCGATATAACCAACAATTCCGCACATAAAATTCCAAAAATTTCTTAAATTTATGCAAAAATATACATTTAATATTAAAATGCAAATGCTAAAATAAAATTCAAACTTTCTGTTTTCTTAAATAATGTTAATATGTCTTTACTCTTCAACAATTGACACAATAAAATGCTACACTATTCTCAGAAATAAAAGACAAGAAAATCGTATACATTTGCAATTTTATCAATCAACAATCATATCCACGGGCAAATGCCTCTTGCAACAACATGGTCTTGATTTTCGAGTTTGGCAGGATTTTTCTCAAAGGGAAAAGCAAAGAAACAGCGACATTCAAAGGAAACTTGTATCGCATATTCATTTTACAATACGCCTTTCTAAAATTAAATTGCTCGATCAAAAAAGACTGGATATTCGAATGTTGAGTAACGCTTCTCCATCCTGCATTCACATAAGACAAATTACGCTCCGCCAAGTAGTGCTGATTCATCGTGAAAAATAATCCATAAGATGGATATGTGCTGTCCAAAAATTGAGAATCTATCTTTACTGTCTCATACTCGCACATATTCTCAAAAATATGAGTAATAGACCACGCAACTGGAGCATTATCCTCAATACGAAACATAATCCATGCCTCATAATCTTCATTTTCCGCCACCATACGAAACCTTGCTTCTAACGACTCCTTTGTTACTGGGACACTCTTCACTTTATATTTTGCAAATGCATTATAATAGATGTCAGCCCCATATCGTAGCATTTCATCTAATGTAGCTTTGCGTATCTCGTAAGTTTTCAAAGCTTTTCTAACCTTGGTCCTTACTTTCTTAGACAGTTCGTCCATATCACCGAACTGATCCTTGATGACAGCATAAAAACTTGTTTCTGACTGAGTGTCAAAATCAAAGGTTTCTCGTATTGCCCATCCTCCTTGCTTGAAAAGGGTCTCACATTCTTCCTCTGTTAATTTAGAGGTGTTGTGGGGTGCATGCTCTGACACCCATACTTCTTTATAAAGTTTACTCACTTTTAGGTAAATTTAATTTCTTTCTTGGTAGTTATTATCCTAAATTTTGCAATTTTAGTCCTATAATCTTGACATCGCCTCCTCCACATCTGATTTCTCCGAAAATCCGGAAAATCTAACGTATCCTTCTCCACCAGGACAGAATCCTACACCTGGAGTGCAAACTATCGATTTCTCATAGAGCATCTGCTCAAAGAATCTCCACGAGGTCACACCGTCTGGTGTTTTCACCCACAGATATGGTGAGTTGTCTCCTCCTGCCACCGTCAAACCGATAGATTGCAACTTTTCTTTGATCATCATGGCATTCGTCATGTAATAATCCGCGATCTGCCGCATCTGTTTCTGTCCTTCTACTGTATATAGTGCCTCTGCCGCACACAATCCCAAATATGGGATCCCCGAAAATTTTGAAGTTTGCCGACGTCGGCATAATTGATTGAGAGACATTGCCTTTCCCATCTCTGTATACGCCACCACTTCACTCGGAATAATTGTAAATCCGAAGTTTGTGCCGGTATATCCCGTCGTCTTTGAAAAACTCCTCAATTCGATTGCGACTTTCTGAGCTCCTTTTATCTCATATATTGAGCGTGGCACTTTTTTTTGTCTCACATAATGAGCATGCGACGCGTCATATATAATAAGTGTGTGGGTATCATTGGCATACTTAACCCATTTCTTCAACTCGTCAGTGGTAAGAGTCGTGCCTGTCGGATTGTTCGGCAGACTCAAATATACCACATCCAAACGCTCTTTGGGAATCGACGGCACAAAATTATTCTCCGCATTACATGGCAAATAGACAAGATTGCTCCATCTTCCGTCTTCCATCTTCAGACCAGAACGACCACTCATCACCGTATTATAGATGAATGCTGGATATGACGGATCAAACACCCCGATAATATTATCCCTGCTCAACAAATCCAACACATCTGCCGCCGCATTACGCGGATCATCGTTGATAAATATATCATCAACAGAAAGTTTTATACCATTGCTCTCATAATCGGTTTTTAGGATCTTCGTCTCCAAAGCTTTCAATCGTTCAGGAATGTCAGTCGACTTTGTGGCATGAGACGAAGCCATCATCTCAAGGTTTTTGCGGAAAGTATCCACATATTCCCCTTGAAGGATATGGTTGGAATCTCCAGCGTCAAGATGAATCACCTTTGAGCCGGGACGAGTTATCTTAAAAATATTTACTTTACGGTGAATCTCCGTGAAAAGATAATTTTCAGGAAGCTTCAAGTAATCTTCGTTAAGTAATGCCATCTGTGTTAAAAATAAGGAGATTGAACGAATCCATCTCCTTCATTGTTATACTATTTTTGAGAAAGCGGACGTATATCCTTAATCATCAATTGTGTATTAGAGCTACCATTGAAGTTGTTTTCCTCAATCGTGTAGCAAATATCCACCGGATTAAATGCCTTAATATAGTCGTTATACTCCGACAATCCGAAAGCTATACCATTCATGATGCACTCACTCTGTGAATCCACCAACTCAAGTTTCAAGTGTTCTTTTTCCTTACCAACGACACGGCTTGTTCCATAGTCAAGCACCTTGCGTGTGGCGAAGACCGGCTTCATATTCTCCGGACCAAATGGGCTGAACTGTTTTAGCAGGCGTACAAACTTAGGCGTTATCTCTTTGAAATCGATGAACGCATCAATATACTGCTGAGGTTTCTGCTGCTCAGTAGTGATATTTTCAGTGACATACTGCTCCATTCTTCTGCGGAACTCCGGCACATTCTCTGGTTTCATACGCAGTCCTACGGCATACATATGACCTCCAAAGTTTTCCAGCAAGTCGCTGCAATTCTCTATTGCCTTATACAAATCAAATCCAGACACCGAACGTCCAGAACCAGTGGCCAGATTGTTTTCCTGAGAATAAGTCAACACAATCGTTGGTTTGTAATGCAACTCCGTCAAACGGGAAGCCACAATACCGATAACACCCTGATTCCAGTTGGGATTATAAATCACAATGGAATTGCTGCTGTCAAGCTCCTCTTTCTTATCCTCAAGTTGGGCGATAGCCTCATCCGTCACACTTTTATCTAGGTCTTTTCTCTGCTGATTGTATTTGTCAATGCAATCGCTCTTCTCACGCGCGAATGTCAATTCTTTAGAAATCAACAGTTCCACAGCCTCAGAAGCAGTCTTTATTCTTCCTGATGCGTTCAGACGCGGACCTATCTTGAATACAATATCCGAAATTGATATTTCCTTGCCTGTCAATCCACACACATCGATAATACACTTCAAACCAAGACTCGGATTTGAGTTCAACTGCTTCAATCCGTAATAAGCCAGGATTCTGTTTTCTCCAATGATAGGCACAATATCAGAAGCGATACTTACTGCAGTAAGGTCAAACAAATCGGTGAGTGTGTCAGGAGAAATGCCATTGTTTATCGCGAATGCCTGCATCAGTTTGAAACCCACTCCGCAGGCAGACAAGTTGGAATCCGGATACGTGGAATCCTCACGTTTAGGGTCAAGCACTGCTATAGCGTCAGGAAGATTGTCATCTGGAGTATGATGATCACAGATGATAAAGTCGATACCCTTCTCCTTGGCATAGTTCACTTTGTCGACAGCCTTGATTCCACAGTCGAGAGCGATAATCAGTTTGACATTTGTCTCAGAAGCATAGTCAATTCCACGGTATGAGATACCACTTCCCTCCACATATCTGTCAGGAATATAGAAATCGACATATGAATAGTTGAATTTCAAGTATTTGTAGACCAAGGCGACGGCAGTTATCCCGTCGACATCATAATCTCCATATATAAGGATTCGTTCCTTTTTTCCCATTGCCTGGTTCAGACGATCTACCGCCTTGTCCATATCATTCATAAGAAACGGATCGTGAAGGTCTTCAATGCGTGGGCGGAAGAATTTCTTGGCAGCCTCCACCGTCGTGATGCCACGACGTACAAGAAGTTGACAAAGGATCGAACTGATGCCAAGTTCTTCCGACATCAGATCCCTCTGCTTATTTTGCTCTTCTGTAAGAGATGTATATACCCAATTTGCTGCCATATCACAATCTTTATTTACTAGAATGAAGACGAACGGAATCGACATTCTACCGCAATTAACCATTATATTTTGTAAAATTATAAAAAAGACGAGAAAAAAAATATCAAATCAACACAAAAAAACTCATTATAATAAAAATAAGGAGAAACAGGGGCATGGAATGGAAAATTAGTTGTAAATTTGTTGTTCGCAATTCCCTTGGCTTTTTGAACTTCCAAAGGAACGAAATAAAACTACAGAAATGCATAATTTACAACATAGATTTCAACAATTTCTGGTTTGGAGAGAGCATGCCATCTCGGCGAGATACTTCACAATGATACTAAGTATTTTCGTCGGATTGTTTTGTGCCTTGGCCGCCCATGTTTTGAAAAGCATCATTGAATATCTTCACGAAGTAGCAAAGAATGCGGTGGAAGCAAGTGATGTCAACTATCTTTTCTTTGTAATGCCAATCGTCGGCATTTTTCTTGCCAGCACATTCGTCCGCTACATCGTAAAAGACGACATCAGCCACGGAGTCACAAAAATATTGTATGCCATTTCACAAAGAAAAGCAGTCATCAAGGCTCACAACATGTGGTCGTCTCTTGTTGCCAGTTCGCTGACTATCGGATTCGGAGGTTCAGTCGGAGCCGAGGCCCCTATCGTACTTACCGGCTCTGCCATCGGTTCTAACCTAGGCAAGGCATTCCGTATGGACAGGAAAACACTGATGCTTCTTGTTGGTTGCGGTGCATCTGCAGCGGTGGCAGGTATCTTTAAGGCTCCAATCACAGGCGTGCTGTTCACATTGGAAGTATTGCTTCTCGACCTTACAATGTCGACAATCATTCCACTGCTGATCTCTTCTATCACAGCAAGTGTGGTGACCTACTTCCTTTCCGGATCGGATTTCATGTTCGGTTTCACTATCAACGACCCGTTCACTCCGTCAAGAACTCCATTTTATATCGTCCTTGGTGTGTTGTGCGGATTCATATCATTATACTTCACACGCGGAATGACAAAATTGGAAGCCAGTTTCGGTACCGTACAATCGCCAACCCACAAGATGGTGATCGGAGGTATAATGCTTAGCGTGTTGATTTTCCTACTTCCGCCGCTTTATGGTGAAGGTTATACCACTATCACTGCCCTGCTCGACAATGATGCTGTGAGAGTGACAGAAAACAGCGCATTCTATCAGTTCAGAGACCATTTCTGGATGCTTTTCCTATTCCTTGGACTGCTTGTGATGCTCAAGATATTCGCATCAGCAGCCACAAACTGTGCTGGAGGAACCGGAGGAATCTTCGCCCCAAGTCTGTTTGTGGGCTGTATCACAGGTTATCTGATGGCTATGTTAGTAAACTATACACAATGGGTTCGTATACCTGAGAAAAATTTCGCGTTGGCAGGAATGGCAGGCGTGATGGCAGGTGTGATGCACGCTCCTCTTACAGGAACATTCCTTATCGCCGAGTTGACGGGAGGATACGGACTCTTCGTGAGCCTGATGATCACTGCTACTGTGGCATACATGACCATCATCGCATTTGAGCCTCACAGTCTGTATGCGCAACGTCTTGCTCTAAAAGGAGAGCTTCTTACCCATCATAAAGACAAGACCGTGCTTACCCTTCTAAAAATGGACGACGTGATTGAACGAGACTTACAGAAGTTGCGTCCAGACATGTACCTTGAAGAGCTGGTGAAGGTGATTTCACGCACAAATCGTAATATTTATCCCGTCTTAAACAAAAAAGGACAGCTGATCGGAATCATCACCCTCGATGAAATCCGCAACGTCATGTTCCGCCCCGAATTATATACAAAATTCCAGGTGAGCGACCTCATGACAGCCCCTCCTACCATCCTTTCAATACATGATTCCATGGAATCAGTAATGAAGAAATTCGAGGATACTCAAGCTTGGGATCTGCCAGTGGTAGAGAACAATAATTATGTCGGATTCGTGTCGAAGGCTAAAATATTCAACGAATACCGCAACATCATCGTTCAGCTATCTGAAGAATAACGCTACTGAATAAGACTATGGCAAACGACATCAACAACGACATATTCCACCGCGTCAACCTTGTGTTGGGAGAAGAGTTTGTGAGGAAAGCAGGCGACCTGAAAGTCATTGTGCTTGGTCTTGGTGGAGTGGGAAGCTGGTGTGCTGAAAGCCTGTTCCGAACAGGATTCACCAATATGACAATTGTCGATTGCGACACAGTAAATGCGACGAATATCAACCGACAGATGCCGGCTCTCTCGACAACCATAGGAAAGAAAAAGACAGAAGTCGTGAAAGAACGTCTGTTGGCTATCAATCCAGATGCTAATGTGACAGCTGTAGACAAAGCCTATACTCAGGCAAATCAAGCTGATTTCCACCTTGCTGATTATGATATCATAATTGATGCCATAGACAGTCTGACAAACAAAGCGGCACTGATTTTGGAAGCAGCATCGTACGATGACAAAATATTCGTTTCATCTATGGGAGCAGCATCGAAAATAGACGCCACACAAATATCAATAGCGGAATTCTGGAAAGTGATGGGGTGTCCGTTGGCTGCCGCTATCCGCAAAAGATTCAAGAAATTCAAGACGATGCCTAAACATAAATTCAAGTGCGTCTACTCACCCGAAATACCATACCGTCGAGACGAATACTTGACCGAAGAAGACAAATCTTCTTCAAAACAAGTGAATGGTTCACTTATCCACATCACCGGAATATTCGGATTCATGATCACCAATGTGGTGGTGAATGAGGTAATAAAACAGGTTAATTCTGTCGACAATCTAAATAAATGATAGATATCCAACAGTAAATAAAGAGAGTTCGACGAATTTTAATCTGTGAATCATTTTACACTTTCTGATTGAAATCTAACCTCCTTTTCTCATAAAAAAACAAAATCTTTCTCTGTGAACTTGCGACTCTGTAGTTGTTTCAATGTGCTTGCTAACGGCTCATACGAAAACACTCAACAAAAGAGCAAAAAAAGGGTTTGTAAAGATTCTTTACAAACCCGCAAGGTGAGATTATTATAAACTAAATTGTTTTATTGCTTCTTCACACGCTCAATTGAAATTTCCTCAATCATGTATGAATTCTCGAAAACACCAGTCTGCTTTGTTCCACTAGCGAAGATATAGACTCCCTGTCCGTTTCTCTTACCCTCTAGGAACTCGCCCTCATAACGGTCTCCATTTGCGAAACTGTATACGCCAGTACCGCTTGGTAAACCATCAACAAAGTCACCTGTGTAAATATCACCTGTAGGATATACATAAGTACCCTTCCCGTGGCGTTTTCCAGCCTTGAACTCTCCAGTGTATTTTGCGCCGGAATTGTAGGAATATGTTCCCTTTCCCTCAAACTGTCCGTCTACGAATTGTCCATCGTACACTTCGCCATCTTCAAATGTATAGATACCTTTACCGTTTCTACATTTTCCCTTACACTGAGAATATGCATCTACACTGAACATCATTAGCGAAACAATCGCGATAAATAAAACCTTTATCTTCATAATATTGCTTACTTTTCAAACAACAGCGTCAAAGGTAAACACTTTTTTGAAAATGTGTGTATAAATATTTAACAATTTTAAAAAATATGTTGTAAAAATGCTTTTTTAGCCGAGTTATCAACCGCGGAACATCTTTACCATCATTTTTTTCGATTCCTCATAGTCGGATGCTTTGGGCTTAAATCCGTCGCTGTCCATCAACTTCTCCATCTCTTTTTTCTCATCCTTCGACAAATCCTTTGGAATGAAGACGCTGACATAAACCAACAGATCTCCACATCCATAAGAATTCAAGCGTGGCAATCCTTTACCTTTCACTCTCAACAACTTACCATGTGTTGTGCCTGGCTCTATCTTTACCTCACACTTCTTTCCGTCTACCATAGGCACTTCTACCTTTCCTCCACACACAGCCATTGGAAGTGGAATCAATGCGTTGTAGATCAAGTCATCATTGTCGCGGAACAAATCAGGATCCTGCTCCTCTTCGATCTGGACTATCAAATTGCCCTTTTCTCCACCTCTTCCTGCCGCATTTCCTCCTCCTGGGACACGAAGGCTCATTCCGTCCTGAACACCTGCCGGAATCTTAAACTTCACTGTAGCCTCTTTCTGAACAACTCCAGAACCGCCACAACACTTACATTTATTCTTTACAATCTGTCCTTCTCCATTACAATCCGGGCAGTATGACTGTGTTCTCATCTGACCCATGATGGTACGCTGCACTCTATATACGACACCCTTACCACCACATGTCTGACATGTTGTTGTCTGTCCGTCTGCCGAACCTGTTCCATTACACTCTGAACACTCCTCATTACGTTTCAACTTCACCGTCTTCTCGACTCCGTTCATAACGTCTTTCAAAGTGACTTTGACTCTTACACGCAAATCGCCGCCACGACGTGTGACACGACCGCCACCTCCGCCGAAGCCGCCACTGAACGCTCCGCCGAACGCACCGCCAAAAATATCTCCAAACTGTGAGAAAATGTCTTCCATAGACATTCCTCCACCAAAGCCGCCTCCACCGAAGCCACCCTGATCATCAAGTCCGGCATGACCATACTTGTCGTATCTAGCACGTTTATTCTCGTCGCTCAACACTTCATAAGCCTCTGCCGCCTCCTTGAACTTAGCCTCTGCCTCTGGATTGTCAGGGTTTCTGTCAGGATGATACTGAATGGCTTTCTTTCGGTATGCTTTTTTCAACTCATCTGCTGTGGCTGTCTTTGATACGCCAAGCACTTCGTAGTAATCTCTCTTCTCTGCCATGACTTTATGCTCCTATTACGACTTTGGCAAATCTCACGACCTTCTCACCCATGATATAACCTTTCTGAGTACAGTCGATGACAACACCTTTTTTATCTTCTCCCATGGGCACCTGAGCGACTGCCTCATGGAAGTCGGTATTGAAGGGCAAGCCTACAGTCTCGATTTCTTTTACATTGTTACTATCAAGGAATTTAACAAATTTATTATAGATCAAATCTATTCCTTCTTTCACTCCTTCCACAGAATCTGCATTCTGCACAGACACCATTGCTCTCTCCATATCGTCTATAAGCGGAAGCATCTGCTCTAGCACATTCTTGCCTGCTGTCTGGATCAGTTCTGCTTTCTCCTTTAACGTACGTTTCTTATAGTTGTCAAATTCGGCGTAAAGGCGCAAATACTGGTCTTTCTGAGCTGCCACCTGAGCCTCTAGTTCTGCGATCTTTGCATCTCTCTCGTCCACAGGCTCTGCAGTAGCGGTCTCTTCAGCCTCTGTAGCTGTTGTTTCTGCTGTCTCCGACGCTGCGGCTTCTGCTGTCTCTGCTGTAGCCTCAACAGTCTGCTCTTCTGCGTTTTCCACTTTTTGTTCTTCTATATTATTATCTTCTGCCATATCATTAAATTTTATCTATATTATATAATACACATTTAATCGTAATCAAAAAGTTTGCCAAACTTGCAAAACTGCAAATTTGGCAGACAATTCAGTTTTTTAGTATGTCACTTATGACAAATAGTCATTTGGGGAATTCTGAAATCAAAATTTAATTATCATGAATTAGAAACAAGCTCCCAATATTATACTGATAATACCAACAATGATAGGGAACCATATTCTTGAGATGCTCTGCCAGACACGGCTGACATTCTCTCCCATAAACTTTGCGGTTGTATCCACGGCTTTTTCAAATCGCTTAGGATTTTTTATCTTCTCGTAAAGGTTATAGCCTCCAAAGGTGACGGCAATCAAGCCAATCACAACAAAAAAAATAGGATCTTCATTCATACCTTTTCGTTTTAGTCAAACACATTACCATTATTAGATGTCAGACGCACCATCTCATCATACTCTTCCGGATTCAAATCCTGGAAATAATAGTTGCGAGGGTCAGTCACTTTGCCTTTATAATGCACCTCATAGTGAAGGTGGGTACCCGTACTCTTACCAGTATTACCCATATAACCAATCACGTCGCCACGATTAACCTGCTGGCCTCGCTTCAACTTGAATCCGTCCATGTGGGCGTATAGTGTCTCATAGCCGAAGCCATGGTCGATGATCATACAGTTTCCATATCCCTGCTTCCAACCCACAAATGTAAGTGTTCCTTTGGCTGTGGCAAAAATTTCAGAACGATGGGCTCCTGAGAAGTCCATTCCAGCATGGAACTTAGGAGTCTTGTATATAGGGTCGATACGCATACCATATCCAGATGCCATACGCTTCATATCCTTGTTAAGCACTGGCTGGATAGACGGTGTACGAAGGAGACGTTCCTCATGATTCTTTGCCGCGTCGAACACCTCATTGAATGATTTGCTCTGCACATATAGTTTACGACGCAGTTCATCCACTTTTTGTGTGGTGAGTGTAGCAATATCAGAAGATGTTTTCTCTCGCAAATCCTTATACTTCACAGATGTCTTGTCGATTTCTCTTGCCTCACTTGGCACAGGATCAGCGTTCACAACGACACGATACAAGTTATCGTCACGCTGCTGTATATCTGTCAACACCTCCTGAATCTCCTCAATCTGCGAGTTCAACAATTCGTACTGAGCCTCCAATTCAAGCTTCTCACTACGTAGTACCTTCTCATTGGGGCTCTCAAACAACATTACAAACAACACGAAACATGCTAATCCTGCAAACACGCTCGACACCAAATGCGAGATGATATTGGATATCCTATACTGTATCTTATTATCGATACGGAAATAGGTCATAGTTTTCGGGTCAAAATGATATATGGGTTTAGCCATTTTCTCTCTAAAGTTACAATTAATACGCAAATATATCTTTTTTATCGGTTTTTATAAAATATGCTCTGCTAAAATGCTTATATTTGCTGATAAATATAAAAAAATCGGTGAAATGGCACGTTTTAAGAGAATTTTATTGAAGTTAAGCGGAGAATCATTGCAGGGCAGCAAAGGCTACGGTATAGACGAGACTCGTCTTGCGGAATATGCACAACAGATAAAGGAGATCAAAGAAATGGGTGTCGAGATCGGCATCGTAATTGGTGGAGGAAATATTTTCCGTGGATTGAGCGGAGCAAAAGCCGGATTCGACCGTGTGAAGGGCGACCAGATGGGAATGCTTGCCACAGTGATCAACGGTATGGCGCTATCATCAGCTCTTGCATCTATCGGTCAGCCTGCAAAGGTGTTGACTGCTATCCGTATGGAGCCTATCGGTGAATTCTACACTCGCGACAAAGCAGTGGAGACAATGCAAAGCGGTGCGATCGCAATTATGACTGCCGGCACAGGTTGTCCTTTCTTCACAACTGATACGGGTTCCGCTCTCCGCGCTATCGAGATCGGAGCTGACGTGATGCTTAAGGGTACTCGTGTAGACGGAATCTACACTGCAGATCCTGAAAAAGACCCTACAGCAACTAAGTTTGACGAAATTAGTTACGACGAGATTCTAAACCGTGGATTGAAGGTGATGGATGTCACAGCCACAGCTTTGGCTAAAGACAACAAGATGCCTATCATGGTGTTCAACATGGATGTCGTAGGCAATTTGAAGAAGGTGATGTCGGGCGACAATATCGGCACTTTCGTTCACCCTTAAATGAATTAAGAATTCCAGCGGAATACATAATTACGCAGAGGTCAAACACCTCTGCGTTTCTTATTTTAGATATAAATTATAACTGGATCGCAAAATGAAGACATATTGGTTTGCATTCAACGAAAAATCTGAAATCGTAGTTGAGAAAAAATCAGAAAGCGGATATAGTATTCCGTTTGCAGAGACGGTGCCGTTTGCAATAAAGTCGGGAACAATCACTTTGCCAGAATTGAACGGATGTCCTGCCAAAGCCGTCTCTATTGATGGTGAATTGCCGTCGACTTTAGAATATTCCGGATTGCGCGATTCATATGCCAAACTGCCTTTCGATGAATACTACGCAGCAGGAAAGGCTGCCGAACTAATCAATTTCCACACCAATATCCGATTCTGCTCGCATTGCGGAAAAGAGATGGAGAAGAAGACGGATATCAGCCGCGTCTGCACAGGATGCGGCAGAGAGATCTGGGCTCCGGTGCAGCCAGCGATCATCGTGCTTGTTTCCAGAGGCAAAGATGAAGTGCTGCTAGCAAGAGCAAAAAATTTCAGACGTCCGTATTATGGACTTATTGCAGGATTTGTAGAGACGGGAGAAAGCATCGAGGAGACGGTGCGACGCGAGGTGATGGAAGAGACGGGATTGAAAATCAAGAATATCCGTTACTACAAATCACAACCATGGCCATACCCCAACAATCTGATGCTTGGATTCTTTGCGGAATACGAAAGCGGAGAGATCAAAGTCCAGGAGGAGGAATTGCTCGACTGCCGATGGTTCAACCGTCATGCGATGCCAGAAATTCCAGGAAAACTATCCATGGCAAGGATGTTGCTAGATGAATGGCTCTCTTGGGAAAAATGAAAAATTAAGAATGAAGAATGATGGGACTGTAAGTCCAACTACAACATAGCCCAGGGTAAAGCGAAGCGAAACCCTGAGGCTTATAATGTTCCGATGCAATGATGCCCTGAAAGGGCAAAATCCATAAATAAATTATTATATCAGCTCGCCTTACGGCTCGCACTTAGGGAGAGGTTAGGGCGTTCCGCCCTTAACAATCCTCAATCTATAACCAAATTTGAACAGATTTCCCGAATACCCCAGACGCAGATGACAGGGTCTTATATAAAACAAAAGACGGGGACATGCCCCGTCTCTACAAATATCGTTAATCTTTAACCATTAATCTTCCTCAATCTTTTCTCCATCTCCTCCATCACCGGCATCTCCACTCCTTTCGCCAATCCTAATCTGAGTGGACGGGAATAGATTGCCTCCACCTCAAGCCGGCGTCCGTGTGAATAATCCACGTGCATGCTTGGATAATATGGTTTCATATTGAGAGTCATCTCTATCATCTCATCGGCAAACGATTCATCCACATCAGCTCCGTTAGCCTGGGCTGCTTTGATGATCTCCAGCATCGCCGGTTTGACATACATTTCTTTCTCTCTGCCAAACAACAACTCTTCTGTGTTTTTCCCAAACAGCACCGACTGCCCGTTGAATCCTGTATTCCACACCAGTTTCTTCCATCTTGCAGTGTTGAGATCATCCGCACGAACGACATCGACACCTGCCTCCTCCATGTCCGCAACCATTGCGTCGAACGCATCACATGGCTCATCACCAAGAAGAGCTAGCGTCAATTTACCATAGTCGTAATGTGAAACGACTGCCGGTGCCGTTTTTTCCGCGCAGATGAATGCCAATCCACCACATATTCTCGCTTCTGGGAACTCCTCCTGCAGCTCCTGTTCGTAGCCGATACCGTTCTGTATCAACGCAATCAACGTTCCCTCCTTCACTATCGGATCAAGCAATTCAGGAAGAAGTCGGTTCTGCAACGTCTTCAACCCCACCAATATCACATCTGCCTTTGGCATCGAAGCCGTGGAGTTATAAGCATTGATATGTTCGATTTCGAAATCTCCGTTGACGGAATTCACTCGCAATCCGTTGCTCCATGCAGCGTCGAAATCAGAATGGAAAAGGAAATGGACATCAGCGTCAGCATTTGCCAGCATTCCTCCATAATATCCACCAATCGCACCCGTTCCAACTACAGCATATCTCATTTTGGTATATTATTTTGAAAAATATTCTATTGTTCTGACTGTTATATAAAGAGGTTTGCCTCCCTCATACTCTGTGCATGTCAACCAATTCTTATGATCATCGAATGTATATTCCCATGTGTGAGGCACAAATGCCTCTCCTTCTCCGTCCACAGCCGTTTGCGAAATTGCGTTTCCATTCTCATCATAAAGGAAACTGACAACCATAGTCACATTGCCATCAGGCTCTTTCACTGTAAGTTTTTCAAGCAGACCAGCCGAATTGTATTTCTCCTCACGCCAATTTGCCAAATCGCCCTCACGACCATAAATCTTTGTCACAGACGGCAATCCTCGCTTCGACATGCTCTGTTCGATAGTCTGAAGCAATTCCCCTTTGAAATTGTAGTAACGAGTATAATTTAAATTATTCTCGTCATCATACTCATAGTTCACACGTCCGGAAATACTCTCTTCGGCGTTATACTTTTCGATTCTGGCAAGTTTGTCATTTTTATAGAAGAAGACGGATTTGTCGACGGGATTGCCCTCAGCGTCATAATTCTTTTCACACACCTTCTGCCCCTGCTTGTTGTAGGCATACGTAATGCTTCCGACATCGTCGCCCGCGCTGGTGGTCAATCGCACAGTGTCAAAATATCCTGCCTTGTTGAAGATAATTTCACGGTCCCACTCTCCTTCTTCACGGAAAGCCTCGCCACGAGTCACCTCTCCAAAACGCTCCTCTGCATAATACTTGAATTCGCTCAGTTTGTGCACATCGCCAGACATTCCCATATCCTCCACATCAGTGGTATGCTTTTCACCACATGATGCAAAGCCTATCAGCAACGACGTCGCAATATAAATCAGATTTTTTTTCATATCTTTTTATTTCTTCTCCACAAGTGCAAAATCAAGCTGTTTCTTATCCAAGTCGGCGCGGGCGATCTTCACGACAACTTCGTCGCCAAGCTGGAATTTTTTTCCTTTTCTACGGCCTGTGATACAATAGTTCTTTTCATCGAACACATAGTAGTCGTCGTCAAGTTCACGGATCGGGATCATACCCTCACACTTGTTCTGCGTCAACTCGACATAGATACCCCACTCTGTCACTCCGGAAATCACACCGTCGTAAATCTGACCAAGACGCTCCTTCATATACTCCACTTGTTTGTACTTGATAGACGCGCGTTCTGCATTTGCTGCAAGTTGTTCCATCTTTGAGCTATGGTCACAAAGGTCGTCGAACAATAGTTTGTCGGCGCTCTTCTCGCCTCTCGCATATCTATCGAGCAGACGATGCACCATCATATCCGGATAACGACGGATTGGCGAAGTGAAATGAGTGTAATAGTCGAAAGAAAGTCCGTAGTGACCCACATTATCTGTAGAGTAGATAGCTTTTGCCATCGAACGGATTGTAATTGTCTCAATCAGATTCTGTTCTCTTGTGCCCTGCACCTTGTCGAGCAAGTTGTTGATTGAAGTTGAGACTTCTTTATTCTTGCCTGTCGTATTCAGTTTATATCCGAAGCGAGAGATGAACTGAGACAGATTGTTCAGTTTGTCAGGATCCGGATTGTCGTGGACACGGTAGACGAAAGTTTTCGGATTCTTTTGTCCGCCGATATGTTCAGCCACAGTCCTGTTGGCAAGAAGCATAAATTCCTCGATAAGTTTGTTGGCATCCTTGCTTTCCTTGAAAAAGACGTCGATAGGTTTACCATTTTCGTCAATTTCAAATTTCACCTCAGTACGCTCAAATGCGATAGCTCCGTTCTTGAATCTCTCCTCACGAAGTTTTTTAGCCAGTCTGTCGAGAGTCAGGATTTCGTCTTTCATATCACCCTCCTTAGTCTCAATAACGCTCTGAGCATCCTCGTATGTGAAGCGACGGTCGGATTTGATGACTGTGTGGACAATCTGATAGTTGATCACTTTAGCATTGTCATCCATTTCAAACATCACCGAATAACAAAGTTTTTCTTCATCAGGACGAAGAGAACAAACCTTATTACACAATCTTTCAGGAAGCATTGGTATAGTTCGGTCGACAAGGTAGACGCTGGTAGCACGGCTGACAGCCTCCTGCTCGATACAATCGTCGAGATGGACATAGTGAGTGACATCGGCGATATGTACACCGACCTCCCAGTTGCCATTGTCCAGTTTGCGTACAGACAACGCGTCGTCGAAGTCTTTAGCATCACGAGGGTCGATAGTGAATGTTGGGATATCACGGCAGTCCAAACGTTTTGCGATCTCTTCCGATGATATTTCATCTGGGATAGTGTCCGCGTAAGCCTCCACCTCAGCAGGATAGCTATAAGGCAGACCAAATTCGACAAGTATGGCATGCATCTCAGCATTATTGTCGCCTGAGCTACCGAGCACCACCGTCACCTCACCGACTGGATTTCTTCCCTTTTCAGCCCAATCAATGATTTTAACAATTGCCTTATCTCCATCTTTCGCACCATTCAGTTTATCGATCGGCACAAAAATATCGTTGCCAAGAATACGGTTGTCGACGAGCAAAAACGCATAATTTTCCTTCACATTCAGTTTGCCGACAAAAGTGTCACGTTCGCGTTTCAACACCTCCATGACCTCACCTTCCTGCTCCTTACCCTGACGACGGGCAAAAAGACGGACCTTCACTGTGTCGCCGACAGCAGCCTTATTAAGGTTACGGTCGCTGATTATGATCTCGTCACCTCCATCTTCAGGCACAAGAATAGCTCCGCCACCACGTTTAGCTGTGATTACACCGACAAGAGAACCCATACGAGGATTCAAACGGTATTTTCCGACAGGAGACTCTATAAGATAACCCGTCGCAGCAAACTCCTGAAGTACATCAATGATTTGTTGGCGAGCTGTCATGCCGGAATAGCCGAGAGTGGCAGCCACATCCTTGTAAGAGACGGGATCCCCCTGGTATTCAGAAAAGTATCTAGATATATCATTCACTATCTCTTTCTTACGAACAGAGACGGCTGATTCATGCTTTCTATTTTTATTTTTCGGACGCATAGCTTTTTTCCCGATGCTAAACGCCTTATTCGATTTTTTTCCTCTTTTCATAAATCATCAATTTTATATCTCAAAGATAAGAAATAAATCCAAAAGAAAACAATTCAATGATTACATATTTATATCCCGGCACAAAAAAGAGGGGCGAACAATTTGTCCGCCCCTCGTGTGAGATATAATCTGTAAAGAAGTTCCTAAGAACGACTATACATAAATTACTTCTTGATGATCTGGCCTGTGATTACACCAGCCTCTGTATTAGCCTTAACAACGTAGATACCCTTAACCAAGTTAGCAACGTTAACTATGTTAGACTCAGAAGAAGCAACCAAAGAACCAGCTACAGAGTAAACAGCCACGCTGTTTACACCCTCGTTAGTTACAGTGATAACATCAGTTGCAGGATTAGGATAGATAGAGATCTCACCCTTAGCAACAATGTTCTTAACATCTGAACGGAATCCAACTGGAATCTTGTAACCAAGATAGTCCTCACCTAACTCATAGTCACTAGCCTTCTTTGGCCAAGCATTCTTGTCACCAGTCAAACGGATATCTCCAAACATGTAAGAGATTACATCGTTAGGGATGAAACGCAATGTGATGTAAGAATATTCCTGTGAAGGAAGCTCAACATCACCATAAACCATAGACATCATAGTAGGGATAGAATCTACAGTGTCAGTACCACCCTTAGTGTATGTTGGTGTGAACTTCTTCCACTCTGTCTTTGCTGAAATTTTCTGTGCATCACCTGCCTCGAATCTGTACTCTACAGGGAAACGGATATCATTAGAACCTGTAATGTAATCCTCGTATGGAACAGTACCACCAGTAGTACCAGCGTTGTGACCAAGACGCATAGCGATAGAGATAGTTTTCTCTACAGCGTCACCCAATGGAATACGAAGCTGAGCATCTGCAACAATACCGTCAATATCAAGACGTCCGTTACCATCTGCCTTTTTCAAATATGGAAGGTAACCATACTCAGTATCATAGAAGTCTGCTTCACCCTGCTCTCCGTAATCGCAGTACATACGGTCGTTCAAAATTTTGTTAGCGTCACCCTGTGGGCTATTAGATATGAACAACTGCTGTCCGTACATCTGAGTAGGTGCCTCCAAAAAATTTCCATCCATATACTCCAATTCTCCTACCGCTGCGTCTTTGTGAGCACCACCATTAGTTCCATAAACGTAATTAGTGAAAGCAGAAGTATGGATAGTACCTTCACCTCCAAGGATAGACATCTTATCAGCATAGAACGGCTTTGTTCCATCAGAAACGAACTTCAAGTTCTTGATATATCCTGTGATCACAGCATCAGCTGCAGGAAGCATAGAAAGGTAAATAACCTTAATTTTATTACCATCACCTCTTTCAGCAACCTCTTTTGGCAACAACGGGTTTGAGTATATATACTTAGACACAGTTCTTAGCTTGCCAACTCCATGGTTGTCCAAAACAGATTTTCCATTTGTATACGAATAGAAATCACGGAACCAAATATCAAATGACGCATGTGCAATACGATACTGTGACTGCTGTGGATCATATTTAAACTTTGCTCCATTTACAGGCATAGTATCTGCCAAAAAGTCGAATTTCCAACCCTCACGCTTATAGCAACCATCTGTAAGTTCTGTACCTTCCTCAAAATAGTATTCAAGTACAAGATTCCAAGTCTCGCTCAAATCGATTGCTTCTGGCAAATAAAGGAAAGCTGACTTGTAAACAGTGTCAGGATTCTTTACAAGAACCATATCCTCACCCTTTGAGTTCTGTGACTCATAAACCTCATACGAGTTCTCTATTGGACTTGTGGTAGATTGGATAAAATTACAATTTACCATCTTACCGTCCTTGATAACGTAGACTTCCTTCTCAGCTGCGTTTGAAGCAACGGCAAGAGAAAGAACGCTACTAGCAAGTAAAAATTTCTTTATCATACTCTTTTCTTTATTAATTAATTCCTAACTATAAAACCTTATTCCGCATTCTGCAATACGAAACACCGCAAAAATAGTCTTAAAAAGTAAACCAACAATTTTTCAGCATAAGAAAAATTAAGCATTCTTACTTTTTTAACTTTTCCAAGACTATTTTTATGTCATAGAACATATTTTATAAACTCCACTCAAATCCGTCCTTGGTGTCTTTGACTTTAAAGCCAAGACGAGCCAACTCATCGCGGATCTTATCACTTGTTGCCCAATCTTTGTTTGTCTTCGCCTGTTTTCTGATTTCCAAAAGCAAATCGACAGCTCCTTTGTAAGCATCGTTTGCTGCTCCTGAATTTTCCTCTACTCTCATTCCAAGAATATCAATCAAATACAAGTCGAACACCTCTTTCAACTCCTTCAAATCAGCCTCTGAGATTGTAGCCTTACCGTCTGCCACTGTATTAATGATACGTGTTGCGTCGTATAAATGAGAAATCACAATTGGAGTGTTCAAGTCGTCAAGCATTGCGTCTTCACAAAGCTGACGGTAGTTCTTCATCTCCATTGATGTCTCTTTCGACGGTGTAAGCTTCTGCAGACGTGCGTAACTCTCACACAATCGTGCGAATCCCTTCTCTGCTGCGATCAAAGCTTCGTTGCTGAAATCCACAGTGCTGCGATAATGTGCCTGAAGAATGAAGAAACGGATTGTCATCGGTGCGTATGCCTGAGTAAGAAGCTTGTGGCTTCCTGTGAAAAACTCATCCAATGTGATGAAGTTTCCAAGAGACTTACCCATCTTCTGACCGTTGATAGTGATCATATTATTGTGCATCCAATAATGCACCGTCTCCTTGCCAAGGGCTGCTGTGCTCTGTGCGATCTCACACTCATGGTGTGGGAAAATCAAGTCCATTCCACCTCCATGAATATCAAACTCCTCTCCTAGATACTTAGTTCCCATTGCCGAACACTCCATGTGCCAACCTGGAAAACCGTCGCTCCATGGTGACGGCCAACGCATGATATGCTCTGGCTGAGCCTTCTTCCACAACGCGAAATCTAGAGCGCAATGTTTTTCACTCTGACCATCAAGCTCACGTGTTGTCTCCAACAAGTCCTCGATATTTCTACCTGACAATTTACCGTAGCGATGGTCTTTGTTGTATTTCTTCACGTCGAAATAGATAGATCCTTCGCTCTCATAAGCATATCCAGCGTCAAGAATCTTCTTGACAAAATCGATTTGCTCGATAATATGTCCCGACGCGTGAGGCTCTATGCTTGGTGGCAATACTCCAAGCTTCTCCATCGCAGAATGGTAACGGTTAAGATAATATTGCACCACCTCCATTGGTTCCTTCTGCTCAAGACGAGCCTTCTTGGCGATTTTATCCTCGCCCTCATCCGCATCATGCTCCAAATGTCCCACATCTGTGATGTTACGGACATAACGAACCTTGTAGCCAAGGTGAGTCAAAAATCTGTATAGGATATCAAACGTGATAGCCGGACGTGCATGTCCAAGATGACCGTCTCCGTAGACAGTCGGTCCGCACACATACAATCCCACATATGGCTCTTTCAACGGTTTGAAAATCTGTTTTGTACGTGTTAAAGTGTTGTATATCGTTAATTTATGTTCCATATATTATAATGAAATTGGCACTTCTCTTTTAATACTCATATCCAAGGATATCAAAGTTTCTGTCGACATTACTCCTTTGATACTCTGGATTTTTCCGTTTAGAAGATCCATAAGATCTTCATTATCCTTCGCATAAAGCTTAACCATCATTGTGTATGGTCCTGTTGTAAAATGACACTCTACAACCTCAGGGATTTTCTCCAATTCAGGCACAACAGTAGCATACATTGATCCCTTCTCTAGCTTGATACCGATGTAGGTACAAGTCTGATAGCCCAAAGTCTTTGGGTTGACGTGATAGCCCGAGCCAACGATCACTCCTGTGTCAATAAGACGCTGCACACGTTGGTGGATTGCGGCTCTCGATACCTCACAATCCTCAGCTATATCCTTAAATGGGATTCTGGCATTCTTAGTGATTATATTAAGAATTTGTCTGTCCAAGTCGTCGATTTTTTCCATCTTTCAACTTTTTTATTCTTTTTATCAAATTTAGTTCAAAATTAGATTTTTTCTTTCACTTTTTTTCAAAAATGCCGATTTTTTTCACAAAAAGACAAAAAAAAGCGTTGCCCATATGAGCAACGCCTTATTTCTTATCGATGCGATAATTATTCAGCAACAACACTGAACTTAACCTCTGCTGAAACCTCCTTGTGAAGACGAGCAACTGCAACGTACTCACCGATAGATTTAACAGACTCCTTAACAGAGATGATCTTTCTGTCTACATTGTATCCAGCCTTCTCAAGAGCCTCTGCGATTTGGATGTTAGTCACTGAACCATAGATAGCACCTGTCTCCTTGTTAGCCTTAGTTGGGATAGTAAGTGAAACTGCGTTCAACTTAGCAGCCAATTCCTCAGCATCAGCCTTGATCTTAGCAAGCTTGTGAGCTCTCTGCTTCAAGTTCTCAGCCAATACCTTCTTTGCAGAAGGAGTAGCAACGATAGCCTTTCCCTGAGGAATAAGGTAGTTAAGACCGTATCCGTTCTTTACCTTCACAACGTCATCCTTGTAACCAAGATTAGCAACGTCTTCTAGCAATATAATTTCCATTGTTATTCCTCCTGTTTATTACTTCAACAAATCTGTTACGTATGGTAGCAATGCAAGGTGACGTGCACGCTTAACAGCCTGAGCAACCTTACGCTGGAACTTCAAAGATGTACCAGTTAGACGGCGAGGCAAAATCTTACCCTGCTCGTTAAGGAACTTCTTCAAAAATTCAGGATCCTTGTAGTCGATATACTTGATACCGTTCTTCTTAAAACGACAGTATTTCTTTCTCTTAACGTCTACTGTAGGAGGCGTCAAATATCTGATTTCTGATGCGTTCTGTGCCATGTCTTAGTTCTCCTTATTTTTGCCGTTCTTTCTCTTTACAGCATATTCAACTGCATACTTGTCCAACTTAGTAGTCAAGAAACGAAGCACCTTCTCGTCACGACGGAACTGAAGCTCCAATTTCTCTACCATTGTAGGCTCTGCCTCAAACTCGAACAAGCAGTAAAAGCCTGAGCTCTTCTTGTCGATTGAATAAGCAAGCTTACGCATACCCCAAAGCTCCTCATTAACGATCTTTGATCCTTCGTTAACAAGTACGCTCTTGAATTTTTCTGCCGTTTCCTTCATCTGTTCGTCAGACAAAACGGGAGTTAAGATGAAAACGACCTCGTAATGATTCAACATAACTTGTTTATTAATTAATTAAAATAATTTGCTCTAAAAGCGGTGCAAAAGTAGGAATAATTTTTCTTCTATCCAAACATTCATCCAAAATTCGGAAAATTGTTGATAAATTACCATAACGTTGTCGATCTCTTTGGCATTTATTTTACAGAACTCCTCTGAAAACTAATATTCTCTGTGTTTTTGTTTTATATGCGCTCGCCTTCGGCTCGCACGTGGGAAGGGTGAAGGACGTTCCGTCCTTTGAAATCCTCTTTTATGACACTTCAACTATCATTTATAATCCAACAGAATATTAAAAAAATGGAGACGCTAATCTTCACGTCTCCATTTTTCATTATGCATTATGCATTTTAATTCATATTAATACTCGTCCCAGCTCTTGATCTTAATGTCCTCAAACTTAAGTTCGCAAACCGAACGGATGAATGCACTTGCTAGACGTGCATTGGTAATCAACGGAATGTTGAAGTCGATAGCTCCACGACGTATCGCATATCCGTTCTTTATCTCTCGCTCCGTATTGTTCTTTGGTATGTTGATCACCAAATCAAACTCTTTGTTATGGATCATCTCCATGACATTTTTCTTTGCATTTGGTTCATCCGGCCAACCTACTGGTGTAGACTTGATTCCGTTCTCATCCAAGAACTTGTATGTTCCATATGTGGCGTAGATATCAAAACCGTTTTTCTGAAGCATCTTGCAGGCGTCAAGCAAATCTACTTTCGATTTTGCCTCTCCTGACGAAATCATCACGTTCTTCTTTGGAATCTTGTAGCCTACCGACAACAACGACTTCAACAATGCCTCCGACAAATCATCGCCTATACATCCTACCTCTCCTGTCGAACTCATATCCACTCCATGCACCGGATCCGCTTGCGTCAGACGGGCATAAGAGAACTGCGATGCCTTAACTCCTACATAATCAAGGTCGAACGCACTCTTCTCTGGCTTCTCCACTTTCTGGCCCAACATAATTCTTGTGGCAAGCTCAATAAAGTTGATCTTCAACACTTTGCTGACAAATGGGAAGCTTCGTGACGAACGCAAATTACACTCAATAACCTTGATTTCATTGTTCTTAGCCAAGAACTGGATGTTGAATGGTCCGGAAATATGAAGTGCGGCTGCAATCTTTCGCGCGATCGCTTTGATTCTGCGAACTGTCTCAACATATATCTTTTGTGGTGGGAACTGTGTCGTCGCATCTCCTGAGTGAACTCCGGCAAACTCGATATGCTCACTGATTGCGTAAACTACAATCTCTCCGTTCTGTGCAACCGCATCTATCTCGATTTCCTTGCATCTCTCCATAAACTCAGAAATCACAACCGGATGTTTCTTTGATACGTTGGCTGCCAACTTCAAGAAGTTCTCAAGCTGTGACTTGTCGTAGCAGACATTCATCGCGGCTCCAGACAACACGTATGATGGGCGAACCAACACTGGGAAGCCGACCTCATCAACAAATCCATAGATATCTTCAAGACTTGTCAACTCACTCCAACGTGGCTGGTCGATTCCTAGTTCATCACACATAGACGAGAATTTCTGTCTGTCCTCAGCACGGTCGATGTCAACAGCCTGTGTGCCAAGCAATGTGACTCCAGCGTCTGACAACTTGACCGCAAGATTGTTTGGAATCTGTCCTCCCGTCGACACGATTACTCCCTTAGGATTCTCCATCTCTATGATATCCATCACACGCTCGAAACTCAACTCGTCAAAGTAAAGTCTGTCACACATATCATAGTCAGTCGAAACTGTCTCTGGATTGTAGTTGATCATGACTGAGCGAAGTCCTTCCTTGCGGATCGTGTTCAACGCATTTACTCCACACCAGTCAAACTCTACAGATGATCCAATACGGTAGGCTCCTGATCCAAGCACAACAACCGATTTGTGGTCACCGACATACTTGACATCATTTGCCGATCCTGAATATGTGACATATAGATAGTTGGTCTGCGCTGGATACTCAGCAGCAAGTGTGTCTATCTGCTTGACTACTGGCACAATGCCTCTGCTCTTTCTGTGTGCACGGACATTCAAAACCTCTTTTTCAATCACATCGTTGCTACACTTTGTAACAAGACGAGCGATCTGGAAGTCGGAGAATCCCAACTGTTTTGCACGAAGAAGAATTCCGTCAGGCAACTCCTTCAATGAATTGAATCCTGCAAGGTCTTTCTCCTGTCTGATTATATTTTCTAGTTTTTGCAAGAACCACAAATCAATCTTTGTCAACTCGTGTATTCTTTCTATTGAATATCCTTCGTGAAGAGCCTGAGCAATATAGAAAATACGCTTGTCTGTTGGCTGTGAAAGTGCCGAATCCAAATCGTCTGACATCAGATCTTTGTTTGCGACAAATCCGTGCATACCCTGTCCGATCATACGTAGACCCTTCTGGATGCTCTCCTCGAATGTGCGTCCGATCGCCATAATCTCACCTACCGACTTCATTGAAGATCCAAGCAGACGGCTGACTCCATGGAATTTACCAAGATCCCAACGTGGAATCTTACATACTATATAGTCGAGAGCAGGCTCAAAGAATGCTGAAGTCTCCTTAGTCACAGAGTTTTTAAGCTCTGGCAAAGCGTATCCCATACCAAGTTTTGCAGCGACAAAAGCAAGCGGATATCCCGTCGCCTTTGAAGCCAACGCAGAAGATCTTGAAAGACGGGCGTTAACCTCGATCACTCTATAATCTTCACTCTGTGGGTCGTAAGCGTACTGCACATTACACTCGCCGACAATTCCGATATGGCGGATTATGCGGATTGCCGTCTCACGTAGTTTATGATAATCTTTATTTGAAAGTGTCTGCGACGGTGCGACTACGATACTCTCTCCTGTGTGGATGCCAAGTGGGTCGAAGTTTTCCATATTACATACTGTAATACAGTTGTCGTACTTATCGCGCACTACCTCATACTCTACCTCTTTCCATCCCTTCAACGACTTCTCCACCAAGACCTGTGGTGAGTAAGAGAATGCCTTCTCCACAAGTATTCTCAACTCGTCGTCGTTGTTGCAGAATCCAGAACCAAGTCCACCTAGTGCGTAAGCAGCACGCACGATCACAGGATAACCAAGTTCGTTTGCTGCCTTCAATGCGTGGTCGATATCTGTAACTGCCTCACTCTTAATATAGTTGACGTTGATTTCTGCCAACTTTGAGTTGAATATCTCACGGTCTTCTGTATCAATGATTGCCTGGACTGGTGTTCCAAGCACCTCTATATTATATTTCTCAAGGATACCTCCTTTATATAGAGCCACACCACAGTTCAACGCTGTCTGTCCACCGAACGACAAGAAAATACCGTCTGGACGCTCTTTCTGGATGACTCTCTCAACAAACTCAGGAGTCACAGGCAAGAAATAAACCTTGTCAGCCACACCCTCAGAAGTCTGGACAGTTGCGATATTTGGATTGATAAGCACCGTCTTCACACCCTCTTCACGAAGAGCCTTCAACGCCTGTGAGCCAGAGTAGTCGAACTCTCCTGCCTCACCGATTTTCAATGCTCCTGAACCAAGCAACAATACCTTGTTATACTTCTTAGGTCCTGTGAACTTGCCCTCGTCGATGATGCTTACAGGCTCTTTGCTCTGCTTTGCAACCATATCCACAAATGTGTCGAACAAGAATTCTGTATCAGTAGGACCTGAGCTTGCCTCTGGGTGGAACTGAGCCGAGAAGAACGGTTTAGACTTATGACGGATACCCTCATTTGTACCGTCGTTCATATTGATGAACAATGGCTCCCAATCAGATGGGATTGTCTTATTGTCGACGGCAAATCCGTGATTCTGCGAAGTGATGTATGCACGTGTGCTGCCTACCATGCTCACTGGCTGGTTGTGGCTGCGGTGACCATACTTCAATTTATAAGTTTGGGCTCCCGCTGCGATTGAAAGCAACTGGTTACCCATACAAATACCAAAGATTGGCTTATTTTTCTGCAATGCGACGCGGATGTGCTCCACTGTTTTTCCGCAAAGAGCTGGATTACCCGGACCGTTAGAGATGAATAGTCCATCATACTCAAGAGTGTTGAAATCGTAGTCCCAAGGCACGCGAGTTAGGGTCACATCTCGTTTCAACAAGCAACGAATAATATTGTTCTTGACACCACAGTCGACCATCACAATCTTATACTTACCCTTTCCGTAAGTGACAACATCCTTGCAGCTTACCTTAGCCACAAGATTCTCTTCATTCGGATCGACAAATGGGATGTCTTTATTTTCATCAGGGAACACCAACTTACCCTTCATTGCTCCCTTCTCACGAACGATCTTCGTAAGTTCACGGGTGTCAATGCCACAGATGCCTGGAATTTTCTCTGCCTTTAGCCAATCACCAAGGCTCTTCACAGCGTTCCAGTGGCTGTAGCGGTCGGAGTAGTCGGAAATAATGATTGCGGATGCCTGAATTTTGTCAGACTCATAAAATTTGGAAATACCGAACTCATCCTTTTCGTCGTTTGGCACTCCATAGTTGCCGACGAGTGGGAATGTGACTGTTAACAACTGGCCTGCATAAGATGGATCCGTCAAGCTTTCAGGGTAACCTACCATAGCCGTGGCAAATACCACCTCTCCAGAAACAGGAGCCTCGTATCCGAACGATTTTCCTTCAAACACGGTACCATCTTCAAGCACCAAATTAAATGGTCTGTATGCGTGCATATTCTTTTATTTTTTTCAGTTCTTAAAAAATCGCACAAATTTCGTGATAATTTTTGATTATAGAAAGAGAAATTTGAAAAAATCCGCAAATTGTGAATAACGATAGGCTATTTCAACAAAAAATGACAGCAAATATGAACTTATGGCAGCAATATGTTATTTCTCGACTCATTACTATAAATAATACAACGACTATATATAGTAATAGTAGATAATAAAAAAAGACGGAGCTGTCCGCCGCTCCGTCTTCTCTTGACTCAAGAACTCTAATCTCTAAAATTTTGAGCTATACTTCTATTTTTTCTTATCTTTCTTTCCATCTTCCTTCACTTTACTTTTTCGATCCACGAAAGATTCCTTATAAAGTTTAGGATCCTTGATTATTTCAACAGCCTTTTTCACCACGTCACTTTGGGTGTTCATGATCTCGTAGTATGTGCCACGTCCCCAAAGGTCGCTGGCGATCAAAGCCTTGATATTGATCTTCATGTGTTCGCGAGATCGTTTGATCTGATCCTCATCTCGTTCGATCTTGGCTTCGTCCGCCTGCTTCAACATATCTTCCAGCATATCGTCTGTCACAACAAATGTCTTGTTGAACTCGGCAAACGATCCTTCCTGCTCATAATCATACTTACCATTCAGTTTCTCACGGTTTCGCTCCACATATTTCAAGCAATATTTGTTGAGCACTCCCTTGCCGATCACTTTTCTGTAGTAGGCAGTGTTGTAAGTAGTGTCAAGCGGCACGAACACATCCGGCATGATACCTCCTCCTCCATAGATTGTACGCTCCTTATATAAAGTAGTGTACTTCAACGAATCTGGGAACGAGATGCTATCTTCATGCATATATTCACCATGAGCCCATCTGTCGCTCAAATCCTTTGCATAGTCTTTGTTTCCCTTCTTCTCGTATGGCTTCTGCACACATCTTCCTGCAGGAGTATAGTATTTGGCGATTGTAAGACGCATCTCACTTCCATCTGCAAACTTGAACGGTTTCTGCACCAAACCCTTTCCAAATGTACGGCGGCCTACAATGACAGCTCTATCAAGATCCTGCAATGCTCCAGCTGTGATCTCCGAAGCAGAGGCTGAATTCTCGTCTACAAGGATAACAAGTCTGTTTTTTTGCTCAGCAAGCGTAGTCACATTCTCACGGAATTGTCCCTCTTTTCTTTTTGCTGGTGTCATCATTGCTCCGTCGCCATCAAAGTATCTGTCAGACGAACGAAACTCCTGCCTTGGCTGGTGCACGCCCTCTGTGTAAACCACCATCGAATTATCCGGCACAAACATAGACACAAGGTCTTTTGCCGTATTCAAGAATCCACCACCGTTGCCCTGAAGGTCGATAATCATATACTTCATTCCCTGCTTTGAAAGTTTGTTGAAAGCCTCAACATACTCATCCATAGTGGTGCGCGCATAACGGTTGATCTTGATATAGCCCACCTCATTGTCTATCATATAAGATGCGTCTACACTATACAATGGAATTTTGTCTCTGGTAATCGTAAACTGCAATGGTCCCGTCTCACCACCTCTAATGACTGTAATATTCACATCCGTGCCACGTGGACCACGCACACGTTTCTGAATCTCGTTAGTGCTCATCTTAACGATGTTCTCTCCATCTACAGACACTATTTTATCGCCTGCCATGATACCCACCTTCTCTGCAGGAGCTCCACTGATTGTCTGCATCACCACCATCGTGTCTTCCAACATCTGGAATGTCACACCGATTCCGTCGAAATCACCGCGCAAACCTTCATTGGCTTTTTCTACTTCCTCCTTTGGAATATATGAGGAATGGGGGTCGAGCGACTGCAACATCGCTGCGATAGCTTCGTCGGCAAACTCTTTCTCGTTGACTGTATCCACATAATTGTTGATCACAAAATGAGAAGCCCAAATTATTTTCTGAAGGTCAGGAGACAATCCTGATTGCTGCGCGTTCACATAAAAACTTGACATCAACGACATCAAAACAGCAAAAAATGCTTTTATTTCTTTTCTCATCACCTATAATTATCAAATCCAAATGCGAAATTACACATTATTTTATGCATTACCACCCTACCCGCATCAATTATTTCCAATATTTAAGAATTTTTAGCAAAGAAAAAAGGCTTCACCCAAACGGATGAAGCCTTATGTTTTCAGCGTAAAGTTATTACTTTGCAGCCTCAGTAGCAGCCTCAGCAACAGCCTCAACAGCGTTAGCAACTGTGTCACCAGCAGCCTTAGCAGCAGCAACTACAGAATCAGCAGCAGCAGCTACAGCAGCAGCAGCTGAATCAGCCTTTGCAATTGAATCAGCGATTCTGATAGAATCAGCCTTAGCTGCCTCACAAGCAGCCTTGTCACACTTAGATCCACAGCAAGATGCTAGACATAGAGCAGCACCAGCAACAAAGAATAGAACAACTTTTTTCATTTCTCTTGTATATAATATGAATTAAACAAATTCGTTTTTTGAAACCGATGCAAAATTACACTTATTTTTAATAACATGCATTAAAAACACGTTTTTTTTCACTTTTTTTTGCTATATTTTTTTCACAATGTAAGTGACGCAAATATTACGTTGACAAATTGCAGTATTTTTCACGTTTTTTCGACTCATTTTCACACCTTAAAAGGGAATACTTATACAAGATTGATGGCTGGCGATTGACTAAATGAAAATAAAAAAAAGACGCACGACCGTGCGTCTCTACGTAATTTTGAATTTAGCATTCAAAATTATTCCTCGTCCTCATTGTCTGTGAAGACTCCTGTTTTGTCGCAGTATCCGTACTCTCCCTCAAGCACATCTGCAATACGGTCTTCATCAAACTTCTGAGCCAACTTTTCTCCTGCTTTCTTGTCTTTCTCCACCTGATCCACTACATACTGAAGGATATCGTCTTCATCTATATCAACTTCGTCGTCTGAATCTTCATCAAAGAATCCTTGCTCTTCGTAGTAATCGTAAAGGATATCGAGGATGTATTCCACCTCCTCTGCTGTCGTGTCGGCATACTCTTCATCCAAGTTTGCCAAAATAAAATCCACAGCTTCCTTATCGTCGTATCCGATTTCGTCTTGTGCCATAATATATTGTTTTTAGTTTATAATTTCATTTTTAATTTGGATGGCTTGAACCCCTTCCTTCAATCCGATTCGAATTGTGTCAGACACTCTTCTGTCCCCTCCTCAACACGAATATCTTATTCGATGTCTTTTCATCATTGTCCGTAATCTCAATATCCAAACCATTATTTTCAGCAAAGGTTTTCATTTCTTCCGCATCAAAGAAATTGATATTGCGCGACACTTTGTTGAAATGGATGACAGAGGATGTCGAGAACCATTCCGTCAACTTGGTGATTTTATGCGTCTTCTCCTGGTTCTTGTCTGCATCCCTCACAATGATTTTTCCTCCTTCTTTCAATTTTTCCAGACATTTGCAAAGCACTCTTTCTCGATCTTCCGATGTCATATAATGCAACACGTCGTTGAGGATGAAGACGTCGCTCTCCACAAAATCCGCACTGACAATATCTTCAACACTATATGTTTGGTTTGATGAGACTGAGTAGCAATGCTGAGCTATCTCAATTTTATCCTCGTCATAGTCGTACGAATGTATCTCGGCACCCGGCAGAGTGTGGCTCAACATAAACGACAGATAGCCATAGCCACATCCCAAATCTGAGACGACGGAATTGTCCGGAATCTGTTGCCAATATTTCAGATAATCATTCTCCAATCTGATTTTGACTTTGGTGTAATACTCAAGCACTGGACCTTTCAGAATAAAGTTCTGCTCCAACAGATGACGGAAATATGGATTCTTTGGTGTATCAATGTCTCTGCAAAGCTCATCATACTCTTTCTTTATCATCGCTTCATATTCTGCGGCATCTTCCTTGAACAGTCTTTTCGCTCTGTCGGACGGTGCGCAAGCTCTTCTTTCGCATATCTTCATCGCTATATTTGTGCGGCCTACATATATAATATCACCTTTGCGGATTCCGTAATGATGGCCGGCGAAGACAACTGGCAGAATGTCGATGCCAAGCTCACTCGCCAAGAAAAATGCTCCAGGATGAAATTTTGTGATTTTTCCGTCGACACTTCTCTCGCCTTCTGGAAAAACACAGATGCTATAACCGTTGGCAACCAACGATTTTAGCTGTGGTATGTAGTCTTCGGTAGCGTCGTCGCTACAAAAAAAGCCTGACAGATGAAGAAGTATTCCATAGACAGGTGAATTCCAGTTGGTCTTCTTTGCCATAATCACCACTTTAGGTGTCAATGCCATCACTCTAACGATGTCGAGCACCGACTGATGGTTGGCAATTATCATCGCTGGCTTTGAAAAATCCTCGTGCGTATTATCCGCATCTTTTCTGGTCAGACGTGGAGTGGCTATCCACAGCAACCCTCTGCAGAAATAGCAGATCAGATAATGGAGCAAGTTGTACCGCCATATTTTTTTCAGCGGCAAACAGTATGACAACATTGCTACCAATGAGAGCAAAATACCAGCTAGTCCGAAACTGCCTATCAGAAGTATTGTCCAAAACAGGCTATTGATTGTGATTGGAGACAATCCTTTCTCTGTGCGTCGTGTGACAAACAGTCTGAAAATCAATGGCTGCAACACGTATGCTATCAGCACCGTCGCAAACATACCTATTAAAGATGTGTAAGCCACTGTCAACAACGACGGATGATCCGCAAACACCAACACTCCCATACCAAGTATGGATACAAGAGATGAAAAAAAGATGGCTATCTTGTGCGACAACAATGTGTGCCTACCCCTACTATACTCATCCACCAATCCATCCGTGATGAAAATGCTGAAATCATCTCCGATACCGAAGATAAATGTTGAGATTATGACACTTACAATATTGAATGACAATCCGAAGATATGCATCACTCCAAGGATTATCAGCCAAGCCAACGCCATCGGCATAAAGCTCAGCAGCGCAGTCTCCAACCTTCCGTAATTAAGCAACAGGCCAAGGAATACAATCAGCGACGACACTCCCAACACAAAGTTGAAATCATCCTGCACACTTCTCATATACCCCTGTACAAAATGAGGTTTGTCGAGAATCACAACATTCTTACTTCCAGCAAACGAATCATAGACTTTCTGTTTTGCCTCCGACTTCATCACGACATTGGATATTGCCATCTTCATCCCGTCCTCCGAACAAAACCAGCTGTTTATATGCTTGCTTAGAGGAGACTGCGGAACTTTCTCGAATGCAGACAACACACCGTCTGACTTATATTCTGCATTGACAATTTTGACGAACGGCTCGAAAGCTGACGGCTCGAAACCATATTTCTCCGCAGATTTTTTCAATTGCTGCTCCACATTTCTTTTTCGTGCATCAGTCCAGAATGAATTCCATTTTTCAATTTTCTCCTGTTGCTCTTTGCCCGACACAAGCAGTTTATCCAAATGAGAATGACGCACGATGTCGCCAGAGCCAAGCAGAGAATCAAGAGTATGATTCATTTTATGATATGAGACGAGAGCCTCCTCGTCTGTCTCTCCAGCTGAAACAAAATATATCGACACTTCCCCATCCTCACACGTGGAACTCTGCAATCGTTTTTCCACATCAAGTGTTCCTTCTGGATAGTAGCAAAGATGGTTCATGTCGGCATCAAAATCGACATCATTGTAGTGATACAATCCGTAGCCGGAAAGCAAAAGTATCACCACCACCAAAAATGAGACATTCTCTATCTTATACGAATTAACAGACTCTATCCATCGTAAAAGTCTGCGTTTCTCCCCCGTCTCCCCATAACTCATGATATGAGGAAGATAGACAAGGCAGAAAATCATCGCTCCAATTATCATATTAGACGCGAGCAGTCCGAAATCCACAAGCAAAGAAGACGACGTGAATGTCAGACTGAAGAAAGCTCCGATTGTGGTGAGACTACCGATAGTCAATGGCGACGACAATTCCTTAATCAACTGCGGAGCATCCTTGCAGTGTTCTTTATGCGTCACCACATGGATTGCATAACTCATCACCACACCCATAATCGCACTGCTCGCCCCCATCGCAATCAGAGAAATCGAATTCTTGAACAATGCCATCACCGCCATCGAGAAAAGGAATCCGAAACTGCTCGGCAACAATATGAGAAAGACACTCTTTCTGTCACGGAAAGAAAAGAATATAATCATGCAGATTGCCAAGATGCCTACTATAATTGTCAGACGCATATCTTTCTGGATGCAACGTGAATTGTACACGCCCATCACAGGTCCGCCGAAGCAATCTATTTTTGCTTCTTCATGCCCCGACACCACCTTCTCCAATATTTCTGTAAGCCGTTGTGATGCATTAACATCGCCAGCCGGGAAAGTGGGAGTAATGGTGACAATTGCTGTGGAATCCGTGGAAAGGTAGACACCGCCGTCGATTATAGAATATTTCGATGACACTCGAGTATTGGCAAGGCTTTTCAATGCTGGAGACGCAAGTCCGAACGGATCTTTATAGATATAGTCTGCCGCAAAATTTCCAAACAGTCCATGCAGCGACTCATAGTTTGCGGCCATTTTCCTATCAATGGCTTCCGCAGAAAAAATAGAATCAAATGCCGAGTAGACGGAATTGTCTATATAAATTGGTAGATTGCTATAGATAATATCAGACGTGGATTGCGCGTCATCTGGATCAACTGAAAAATCCACGCTTTGGGCAAGTTCAGGCACAAGAGCTTCATTCAGTTCTTTTTCCAATGCCAAAGCACATTTGTGGACAGACGCGATATTTCCATCCTTTGCGCTCACCATCACAACGACATTATCCTTCACTTTAAGTTTTTCAAACACCAGTTTCTGGACTGCATTGTTTCCATTGTCGGGCAGGATCTTCATTATGTCCTGCTCCACATTCAGACGTGAAGCGGAGAATCCAAGGAGGACAACAAACACAACAAGCGACATCCACAATAGTGAACGCCGTTGCTCAAAAAAGTTATATATCGATAAAAATATCCTATCCACTTACTTATATAGTTAATAATTAAGAGTTAAGAATTAATAGTTGGGGCATCGCCAACAAAGGAAGAGCCAACTAAAAATAGTCAACCACTAATTATCAACCATTAACTATTAATTCTTAATCCACCACATCATCAGCGATGTCGTCGTCTCCGTCATAATCATCGTCTGTGATTTCTATATCAATGATTGGAGCCTGACGTTTGAACGCCTCGTTAAGAGAAATGATTGTCTCTGTGCTTGATATTCCCTTGATTGCCTGCAATCGTTCGTGAATCAAACGCAAGAAATCACGGTTGCTCTTTGCGTATATCTTGATGAACATCGCATACTCTCCGGTAGTGTAGTGGCATTCCACCACCTCAGGGATTTTATACAACGCATCCACAACATCCTGAAAATCATTTGCGTCTCGCAAGAAGATGCCCATGTATGCACATGTGTTGTAACCGATCTTCGATGGGTCAAGGACAAACTCCGAACCTTTGATTACTCCGATCTTCTGCAACTTCTGTATACGCTGGTGAATAGCGGCGCCAGAGACATTACATTCTCTCGCCACCTCCAGAAATGGCATACGAGCGTTGTCTGAGATCAGCTTCAAAATTTTCTCATCTAATTTGTCAATGTGTTTCTGTCCCATATCTTTCGTTGTTTAGTGATTAATGCTTTTTTCGATAAACTCACTCGCTTTTGCCAAAGCATCCACTTTCCCCACATCTATCAGCTGCAAATCTGTCGACTCATGGAGTTGGATATTATGAGACGTCGCCATATCCAGATAAAAATCTATGATAGAAAATTTATCAGGATACCCAGACATCTCTCGCAAAAGTGATGGATTTATAATATGTATTCCGGCAAACGCCAACTGATTGTTTGGCTCATCAAACACAGCGACGTCGCCTTTTGTATCTCCAGTTTTTAGATTTTTCCAGGCACGCAGTCTGCCATCTTCTGATGAGATCAACTGACGTGAAGAATCACGGTGTGAGCACAACAATGTAGCCTCTGCATCGCTCGCTGTATGAGCGTCGTACAACTCCTTGATATCCGCGTTGGAAAAGATATCCACATTATGGACAATGATAGGCTCTTCACCACCAAATGTCTCAAACGCACGTTTCAATCCGCCACCAGTGTCGAGAAGAAAATCACGTTCATCAGAGATTTTCACGTCTACGCCAAAATCATTGGATTTAAGATAGTCTATAATCTGTTCTCCAAAATGATGTACATTCACCATAAAATCCGTCACGCCAAAACGTTTCAAATTTTCTATGCAATGGTAAAGCAACGGTTTTCCGTTAAGCTCAACCAACGCTTTGGGCTTATTATCGGTCAGCGGGCGAAGACGTGTGCCAAGTCCGGCAGCGAAGATCATTGCTCTCATTTGCTACTCTTTTTAGACGTCGACAAAATAGAGTCGTATGCTTTCCTGTCACGTAAGATGTCAGAAGCTCTTTTTGTCTCCTTGTCGTACTTCAAGTTTTCCTCAGATGCACCTTTTTGGAAATAATAACGTTGAGCCAAATCAGTGGAAATCAATCTGATAATCTCCTCCTTATTATTGTCTAGTTCCTCATCCTGACAACGGAACAGAGCCATCTGCAAAGCATCATACTGCTGTTTTGCAGCCTCGTATGTGCTGTCTTTCTTCGCTTTCTCCACAAGAGCGTCAAAAAGTTTCTCTTTATCAGTCTTGTAGCTGAAATCTTTGCTTACAACAAAATTCTTGAAATCCTGCCAATCAGTGAATTTGAATTCAGAAACCGACGGAATTGTCGGATGTTCAGACGCCCACTTCGTACAATAATCAAAGATTATATTCTTCACAAAAAGCTGATAGACAATCTGAGCTGGAATGCTGTCACCCGTATAGACAGTGTCCGGCATCACACCGCAACCATCTTTCACGATTCTTCCTTTCTTTGTCTTAAACTCATGAGTCAAGCTATCAGGAATGACGAATTTCTTTCCTTGTTCACGTGTACGGGCGTAGTCGATAGCCTGGATACAACGTCCAGAAGGAATATGATATTTAGAGATTGTAAGTTTAAGGCTGCCACCGAATGGAAGGCTACGACTTGTCTGCACAAGTCCCTTTCCATAAGTGCGTTCACCCAAGATAACTGCTCTATCCAAATCCTGCAACGCTCCTGAGACGATTTCAGCAGCGGATGCGCTCTCTCCGTTCACCATCACCACAATTGGGATATCCAAGTCGACGGGATCTTTTGTTGTGGAGAATGTCTCATCCCACTCCTTAACCTTACTCTTTGTGTAAACAACCTTTGTGCCCTTCTCCACAAAACATCCTACAATGTCTACCGCTTCTGAAAGAATACCTCCCGGATTGGAACGAAGGTCGATGATCAAGCCTTTGATACCAGACTGTTTAAGTCGCTTCAGTTCTGTCTTAAACTGGTCTGCTGTACCGGTGGTGAAACCCGTCAAATGGATATAGCCGATGTTGTCACCGATATTTTTTGCCAAGTTGACGGAAGATATTGTGATATTATCACGCACAATGTTAAGAGTCACTTCCTTATCGGCACGCTTTACAACCACCTTGACCGATGTGCCTGCCACACCACGCAATTTCTTGCTGACATCAGATGTTGTGCTGCCGACAGCTTTCTCACCGTCGACGCTAAGGATCACGTCGCCAGCCTTTAGTCCATATTTATGAGACGGAGAATTTTCGTACACCTCCTGGATAACCACAAAACTATCACGCTGAGAGATCACCGAGCCGACACCAGCGTAAGTGCCGGTAGTCATAAACTTAAGGTCATCCATCTCACGCTCCGGAATATACATAGTGTATGGATCTATCTTGTTGAGCATGGCATCGATTCCTGTCTCCACCGTCTTCTCTACAGAGAAAGTGTCGACATAGAACATATCAAGTTCACGCAACAAAGTAGAATAAATTTCCAGGTTTCGAGATACCTCAGCATTTTTATTTGCCAAGACAGATGTTGGGCTCACGGCAGCCAACAAACCGACCATAGCCGCATATATGTTTCTTTTCAATCCCATATTACGAATTCAAAGTTATTAATGCAACAAAATTATTAAAAAGGATAGAAAATCCCCAATTTGAATAGATTTAATTTTCTATCTCCGACAAGATTTCCCAATGTCCGTTTTTATTTGCGCCCACATGTCTGAGCACCCCCTCGTCGACAAGCCTTTTAATATGCCATTCTACAGTTTTGCTTGATTTTCCGATTATTCTTGCTACACTTGCTTTTGATAATGACGGATTATCCCTCAACACCGACAATATATTATCTCGCGTCTTTCTTTCAATACTGACTCTTTTATCACCTGATCCGTATATGAAACGAGGCTCATTCAACACTCCACAATTCGAATCATTATCTATAGCGTAATAGCGGCACAAATCGTATTCAAAGGGAATCGAGACTCTGATGAAATAGTCTAAAAACTCAAAAACTGATTCTCCATATTGGCTTGTCACAAAAGGGATTCCATGACCAGTCTGCTCCACCATATTCAAACGGATTAAGATTTTAGCCAACTCTTCATTCACCGGTTTCGACACGCCAGCAAAAAAATCATTCCTACTCAAATTATTCGGCAAACCTCCCGTGGAAATAACCTCTATTCTGTTGTTGAATATATAAATAGCGGGAGGAGTGCCGTCGACCCAATTATTATGCAAACAGGCATTGAACCACACCTCTCGAAACGCATCTTTATTAAACAATGGAATGTCCTTCCTTATTCCATGAATAAATTCCGTACTCGTTTGGTTGACCACATCAGCACAATAGTCGAAAGCCTGCTGCATCGCCACGACCAAACATTTTTCACCATATTCATTACGCAAAATAATCTTTGATGATTTGTCGTTGCCTGCAAATCTCACCACCTTTATCGAAACATCATTCTTGTCACACAACAAATCGCTCATTTTGTTCCATTCACCCGATTCATTCTGTAAATGAAAATTCTGCACGAATGTTTGCTCGTTGATATTCAATCCACTTTCAGAACAAAGCAATTTCAAATATTTGAATGTAGGGTTCGGAACATCCCCACGGACAGAGGTTATTTTCGCTTTTGCTGTCAAAGTCATTGAATGAGTCTTCTCTATCTCACTTTCATTCATGGATCGACATGTCGTGCCTATTCTACGGAAACATCCCTGTGAACTTCTGCCAAAACGTTTGATGTAGAACAAACCCTTTCCTTTTTTTATTTGAATCTCAATAACTATTTTTCCATCCAAGTATTTAGAACCCAATTGGATATATTCCTTCGCACTTGGCAAAATGGAATCCATAATGACATCGGATATTTTCTTAAATGTTTCGTCTACTTTTTCTACTCCGACTACAGTACCGTCGTCTTCCACACCTATATACAAAACACCGCCTTCCGTGTTTAGGAATGCCACAATCTCTTTTTCGATTGCATCAGTGTATTTTCTCTTCAATTCTATTTTTTCTGTCTCTACAAATTCCATTTCCCTAACTTTTTTATTTATGGTATTTATATAGCAATTGTCCAAAATGAGGATCGTTAAAGACGGACCGTCCTAACCTCCTCCCCACCAACGCGATCCCAAAGGGCGAGCGTCAATAAGACAACACGCATATAAATGATTTCAATTATTGCAAAAGTATATATTTTCCCCATTATTCTAACATTTATCACCTAATTTTTTACCTAATATTTTGGTTTTATCACCTAGTTTTTTTTCACCGATGTGATTATTGATGGCAATGCATATCCGATTATAAAGAGGTAACACGCACAATTTAATATAGGCAGGGCAAAAAAGCACGGGCAGGTTTGAAATCTGTCCCTACTATTCTGATGAGACGGAATTTTATTCATTATACTGAACAAATTCCGCAAATTTTATTCAGTATGATGAACAAAATCCAGAATCCAATCCAAAACAGGCACTACCTCAATCGATATTCCATCTACTACAAGATGTTCTTTTTCTTCCCATGTGACAATCATCAATTTCACATCCCTATTTGTTTGAGCATAACGATACAAAGCATCGACTTCTCGATTTCTTGTACTATCATCTTTTATTGAATACGAGACTTGGATGGCAGTATTTGTCTCATCAATGTAGAAATCTATTTCCTTGTCTCCCTTCAGATATACAACATTTTCCCTGCCATACTTCTTGCACAGAGTGACAGCAACAAAATTTTCAAGCAGAGATGTCTCAGAATCGACAAGGAACAAGTTTAGTATTCCATTATCTATAAAGTAGTATTTCTTTACACTTTCACGTTCTCCTATCTTTGCAAAACCATTTTCAATAGGCAAAATCAGCCATGAATCCACAGCAAATGAGAGATAATCTATCACAGTATTTACAGTAACTGACTGACCTGTCGATTTTATGATATTTTGTAATCTATTGTAGGATGTCGGTTGTTTTACACATTCAGCAAGTTTCTTTATCAACAATCCCATAACCTTGGAGTTACGGATATTGTTTCGTGCACATATATCGCCCAAATAGATTTTCTGATACAGACTTTGGAGCATCGATCGTTTATCTTTATAATTGATGATTTCAGGTAATCCGCCGTACTTGAAATATTCAGAAAAGTAAGCATTCATCTTAGATTGCTGAATTGTAGAAAATTTCCAATCCTCATCTATATCTACATTCCTCGCTTTCAATTGTTCTTCAAAAGAATATGGGAACACATCATAAATTAAGAAACGGCCTCCCAATGTTGTAGCGACGTCGCTACTTAACATCTTCGCATTACTGCCAGTAACATATATTGTATATTTGGAATCAGCCAAACGGCGTACAAACTTATCCCAATGATTCACATTCTGAATTTCATCAAAAAAAAGAATCGGTTTGATGTCGGAACCTGACATTTCATAATGGACCTCCAATATTGAATTCAGATCGTCAGATTGCATTTCTGATAATCTTTCATCTTCAAAATTCAAAAACAAAATATCTTTTCTATCGATTCCTTTTCTAAGCAGCTGATTCAAACGCTGATAAAGCATATAGGTTTTTCCAACACGACGAAGCCCTACAAACACATAGTTTGCACAATCTTCAAACACAAACGGTCTCTCCACAATATCAAGAGATGCTATTTCCTCTCGCTTGTCGATTATACATTGCTTTATGACATTTTTAGCTATTCCCATATTTTGTTCATTATAATGCACAAAAATAGCGATTTTTATTCAGCATACAACACAAAATCAGTCGATTTTGTTCATTATACTGAACAAAATCACCCACAAAAGACAAAGACTTCGCCTCTGCGTCAACCGCAGCCTCTGGTAAGACAACCGTTATCACGGTTGGGGAATCACGCATTTTAGAACGTAAAAAAGGTTCTTTTCTCAGGCTGTAGTTGTCACAATGCAATAGGCATGTGGTTACCGTGGGCGTTGAATGATGCCAACTCCAAACAAAAAAGAACCGCTAAGTGCGGTTCTTTCTTGGTGAACTCAATATGAAATACATCTAATATACAAAAATCTTACCTTACTACTTCCAGAATCAAGCCATTGTAAACAGTGTTAGAAGGAATGGTCACTGGTGTTTCCCACTTAATCTCATAATGCTTTGCTATGTTAAAACCAGGATATTCAGGTTTTGTAACTACACGCTTTGATTTGTCAACCCAATCCAACTTAGTCGGTCCAACAGCATAATCATCATTCATAGCAAACATCAAATACTGGCATCCAACACCTGTCAAGTTTTGATATGAATCGTCATCAGTAATAAACATGACATAACCACCTTTTTTTATTTGTGGAAATCTTCCAATCAAATGTTCAACCCTTCTAATATCCTTCCAAAAGGAATAACGCCCAAGATTTTGTGCGGCTTGATTTGTAAACAAACCAGACAAATTCTCCCCAAATCTATCTAAAGGAATATCTTTATCCTTATGCTTGTATTTTAACTCAATTGGAACATACCCACATTCAGAATCCTTAACCACAAGATCAACAGATAGCATCTTATCATTTTTCCACTCATAAGCTAGAATTTCGGATATTGGAATATGATACTCTGGATGAACTTCATACCTTTTACCTCGAAGGAAAAGTATCAACTCTATTTGCAAATCACGTTCATTAAGAAAGAATTTCTTATTAGTTGCAAAAAATTCTTTCAAATATACACCAATTTGAATATAACTCATAATCCTTAAAATTTAATCATTTTGCCTACTCTCTCCGGTTTTCAACTACTTCATTCAGTCACAAAATCAATCACTTTCAAGTACAAAGATAAAAAAACATTTAGCACAATATCGATTGTGCAACCCATATTCTCCAACATAAAAAGGGACTGATGCAATAAAAGCACCAGTCGCCTTGTCATTATCTTCTATATTCTATTAATACTCCTGCCAAGTCTTGATCTTGATATCCTCGATGCTCTTAGACATCAAAGCACGGATATATGCGCTTGCAAGACGAGCGTTTGTCAACAATGGAATATTGTGGTCGATTGCCGAACGACGGATCTTGTATCCGTTTGTAAGCTCACGCTTTGTCTGATCCTTTGGTATGTTGATCACCAAATCAATCTGATGGCTCGACATCAACTTAGTGATGTTTGCCTTTCCGTTCGACTCCTCATCTGGCCAGCAAACAGCTGTCGCCTGAATACCGTGGTCGCCCAAGAACTTCTGTGTTCCGTCTGTAGCGTAGATCTTGTATCCCTTGGCAGCCAACATCTTGCATGCGTCAAGAAGCTCTACTTTTCCACGCACATCTCCAGATGACACCAAAATGCCCTTCTGTGGGATTGGATATCCTACTGAAATCATTGAAGTTAGCAATGCCTCCTCGAAGTCTGAACCTAGACATCCTACCTCTCCAGTCGACGACATGTCCACTCCAAGAACTGGGTCTGCCTTGTGAAGACGTGCGAATGAAAACTGTGATGCCTTAACTCCTACATAGTCAATATCAAATGTTGATGAATCAGGTGTCTCAACAGGAACGTCAAGCATAATCTTTGTAGCTGTCTCGATGAAGTTTCTCTTCAACACCTTCGACACGAATGGGAAGCTTCGTGATGCACGCAAGTTACACTCGATAACCTTAACATCATTGTTCTTTGCAAGGAACTGGATATTGAATGGTCCACTGATATTCAACTCCTCAGCGATCTTCTTACTGATTCTCTTGATTCTGCGGGCAGTCTCCAAATAGATGTTCTGTGCTGGGAATACAAGTGTAGCGTCGCCTGAGTGAACTCCTGCAAACTCAACATGCTCAGAAATAGCGTACTCGATCACCTTACCGTTCTTTGCAACCGCATCGAACTCGATCTCCTTAGCCTCCTGCATGAACACAGACACAACAACAGGATACTCCTTAGATACCTTTGCAGCAGCCTTCAAGAATGTATGCATCTGCTCTTTGTTGTGGCAAACATTCATTGCAGCTCCTGAAAGCACGTATGACGGACGGATCAACACTGGGAATCCTACCTCATCAATGAAGGCGTCAATCTCGTCGAAGCTTGTCAACTCTTTCCATCTTGGCTGGTCGATTCCAAGCTGGTCAAGCATTGCAGAGAACTTGTGACGGTTCTCGGCACGGTCGATTGAAACTGGAGATGTACCAAGGATAGGAACATTCTGACGGTGCAACTTCATCGCCAAATTGTTAGGAATCTGTCCGCCCACTGATACGATCACACCCTTAGGTGTCTCCAAATCCAACACATCCAATACACGCTCGTAGCTCAACTCATCAAAGTAAAGTCTGTCGCACATATCGTAGTCAGTAGAGACTGTCTCAGGGTTGTAGTTGATCATTATCGACTTGTAGCCCAACTTTCTTGCTGTCTGAACAGCATTTACGGAACACCAGTCGAACTCTACAGACGAGCCGATACGGTAAGCACCCGATCCAAGTACAACGATTGACTTCTCATTCTTGAAGTGATAATCAATTGAGTGCTCTGTAGCACCGTAAGTCATATATAGATAGTTAGTCAACTCTGGATGCTCAGAAGCGACTGTGTTGATTCTTCTTACCGCAGGGACAATATTGTTCTTCTTACGAGATGCACGTACACGTAGGATCTCCTTCTCCATGTTGCCAGAAGGATTCTCGCAGTAGCGAGCGATCTGGAAGTCGGAGAATCCAAGACGCTTAGCCTCACGCATCACATCTGCTGGGATATCCTCGATCTTGCTATACTTAGCTATTACCTTAGTGTAGTCAACGATATTCTTCAACTTGTTCAAGAACCAGATGTCGATCTTTGTCAACTCCTCGATTCTCTCCACTGTGTAACCTTTCTCCAAAGCAGCGGCGATAGCGAAGATACGCAAGTCTGTAGGATGAGAAAGTTCCCTGTCAAGGTCGCCAAACTCAAGGTCTCTGTTTCCAACGAATCCGTGCATACCCTGTCCGATCATACGTAGACCCTTCTGGATAATCTCCTCGAAAGACTTACCGATTGACATGATTTCACCGACTGACTTCATTGAAGATCCGATCTCACGGTCGACACCAGCGAACTTAGTCAAATCCCAGCGAGGAATCTTAACGATCATATAGTCGACAGACGGTGCGACGTATGCTGAGTTAGGTGTACCCATCTCACCGATCTGGTCAAGTGAGTAACCCAAGGCCAACTTAGCGGCTACGAATGCCAAAGGATAACCAGAAGCCTTAGAAGCCAAAGCTGAAGAACGGCTCAAACGAGCGTTGATCTCAATGATACGGTAGTCGTTAGTCTGAGCGTTGAATGCGTATTGGATATTACACTCACCTACGATTCCAATGTGACGGACAACCTTCTTTGCAACCTCCTGAAGGAATGTGATCTGATCCTGTGTCAAAGAGATGATTGGAGCGACGACGATAGACTCTCCAGTGTGGATGCCAAGTGGATCGAAGTTTTCCATTGGGACAACTGTGAAGCAGTGGTCGTTCTTGTCGCGGATAACCTCAAACTCAATCTCTTTCCAACCCTTCAACGACTCCTCTACAAGGATCTGCTTTGAATGTGCCAACGCACTATCGCAAAGTTCACGGAATTCAGCCTCGTTCTCACAAACTCCTGAACCAAGACCGCCAAGAGCGTAAGCCGAACGAACCATTACAGGGAATCCTATCTCGTGAGCCACACGAAGAGCATCCTCCATCGACTCTACAGCCTCAGATTTAGGAGTAAGAGCCTTGATCTCATTCAGTTTCTTAACGAATAGGTCACGGTCCTCAGTGATCATGATAGCATCAACAGATGTGCCAAGCACCTTAACTCCGTATTTTTCAAAAATGCCCTTTGTGTACAACTCAGTACCACAGTTAAGTGCAGTCTGTCCACCAAAAGCAAGCAAAATGCCGTCTGGTTTCTCCTTCTTGATAACCTCCTCTACAAAATATGGAGTGATTGGCAAGAAATACACCTTGTCTGCAACACCAGCAGAAGTCTGGATTGTTGCGATGTTTGGATTGATCAACACTGTGCTGATACCCTCCTCGCGCATTGCCTTCAATGCCTGCGAACCTGAGTAGTCAAACTCACCCGCCTGTCCGATCTTCAAAGCTCCGGATCCAAGCAGAATGACCTTTTTGATTCCTTCTATCATAACCGTATAATAATTTATTTCTTTTTTCTAAAATGCAAAAAAAATGCGTCGGAATCAAAAACCAACGCAACTAAAAGGAAAAAGTAAGACGACATGCGGATGTGTTGTCCGCAACTGCCATTTGCTTATGTAAATAGACCATCGTCATACCACCTTCTTTTTGAATCGTGCAAATTTACATAAAATTCCGTCTACTTTCAAAATTTTGACGCAAAGAATTGAAAAGGGAGTTTTCAACAAAGACAAAAGAAGGTGAAATCCCAAAACAAAAAAAACGTGACATTGCGACGCTACTGAACGAATTTAGCTAAAATAACGTCAATTCAAAATAAGAAAAATATTATAGTAGGGGAAAAATGATAGTTGAAATTGTCATAAACGAGGATTCCAAAGGGCGGAACGCCCTTCCCCCTGCGAAAGTGCGAGCCGAAGGCGAGCACAGAGAATTAAACAAAACCACAGGACACAAAAAGGCTTTGCCTTTTTCTTAGAAAATGAGGTGAGAATTCAATCAGGAATGGGAATGCCTTTCGAATGTTCGTCATTTCGAATTAGTAGATTGTAATTCATCAGAACCATATTAAAAACAATTCAATGAGACTGAACGAATTTAGCTAAAATCATTCAACCCAACTGAACGAATTTAGCTAAAATCATTCAACCCAACTGAACGAATTTAGCTAAAATCATTCAACATAACTGAACGAATTTACATTAATTCATTTAATACAACTGAACGAATTTAGCTAAAATCATTCAATGCTACTGAACGAATTTACGTTAATTCGTTCAATTTAACTGAAGAAATTTAGGAAATTCGACACATTGTCAACAAATAAATTTTATATTTGCAGGTAAATCAGGTTGAAAGCATTATGGGAATAGAAAGAGAACTCAAAAAACAAATCACAAATAGGATAAAACCACAAAAGGTGATGCTCATATATGGAGCTCGTCGCGTCGGGAAAACTCTTCTGCTTCGGGAAATATACGATGAATTCAAAGGAAAGAAAATAATTCTGAATGGAGAAAGTTCCGACACTGTACGTATGATCGCAGACAAATCCATAAGCAACTACAAACGTTTATTTGCAGGAATAGACTTGTTGGCAATCGATGAAGCTCAACATATTCCTGATATCGGTATGAAATTGAAACTGATGGTCGACGAAATACCCGGATTATCTATAATCGCAACAGGATCATCTTCTTTCGACCTTCAGAATCAGGCAGGAGAGCCTTTAGTAGGACGCTGCACACGATTTATGCTCACTCCTTTTTCCATTAAAGAATTGAGCAATCAACAATCAGCATTTGAAACGATCTCCAATATCGATCACTATTTGGTGTATGGCAGTTATCCAGAACTTATAGGCATAGAGGCATCAGGTGAACAAGCTCATTATCTTACCGAAATTGTAGATTCATATCTACTCAAAGATATCCTTGCCGTCGACGGAATTAAAAATGCTCAGAAAATGCACGACTTGTTGCGACTGATAGCATATCAGGTAGGAAGTGAAGTGTCGATCGATGAACTTGGCAAACAGCTCAGCATTAGTCGCAACACGGCGGAGCGATATCTCGACCTTTTGCAAAAAGTGTTTGTGCTATATAAAATAGGAGGTTATTCCAAGAATCTACGTAAAGAGGTGACAAAATCATCCAAATGGTATTTTCAAGACAATGGAATCAGAAACGCAGTGTTGAACGACTTCCGTCCATTTGCCGACAGGTCGAGCGAAGAGAGAGGAGCATTATGGGAAAACTTCATCATAAGTGAACGGATGAAAATGAAACACAATGAACTGTCAAGCACCAATCTGTACTTCTGGCGTACCTACGATCAACAAGAAATCGACTTGATTGAAGAAAACAACAACATTATCACAGCCTTTGAGATGAAAGCTGGCAAGAAGAATCCGAAAGCACCCAAAGCCTTCGCTGACGCCTACCCAGATGCCGTATTTAATGTGGTGAACAAAGACAATTTTTGGGAGTATGTGATGTGATAGAAAAGGGCATACCAGTTTTTGATATGCCCTATATACATTTCTCCAACGATAACACTTGTTTCGCAAGAAACCGATAAATTAATTTCTAATCCAAAATTCTCTTAACAGATTCTCAAACTTTTGTTTTCCATTCCCATTTCGATGATTCCACGAAAAATGAACAGCAGGATGATTGACGAAATCAATATGAACACCCATATCGCAATTCTTCAATTCTATATACTTTTTGAATTCATCAAATGCATACTTACTTATGAATATCACAATATCAGGTTTATCCAATTCTATAATTTCACACAATGCGATTCCTGCGACATCACGATCCAATTGTGTACAATCCTTTTTGAATGATTTATTGTTTTTGCGAATCGTTGCAGGACGCAAAAAATAGTTATAGAACATTGCCTCTTCATATACATTGTTACAATGAAAACAATTTGACACTTCATTTATTGACTTACATAAAGTATTAAATGTTCTATAGCCACCTTTCCAATTGTTCACATCTCGCCTCTTTTCCTCAGGCACTAAATGTTGTGTGTCATCTCCACTATACCATTCCTGAGGACTCTTAAAAACACTATCGAGTCCGTCCTCGAAATAATTGCTTTCTCCAACAATCAACAGCTTTTTGTGAAATTCACTATTCGAATAATTATCTGTACTTGCAGGTATCAAATCCGGGAATCTCACAAAAATACCTTCTTTAACAACTCCATTTCTTCCTATATTAGAATATCTATCTGTCGCCATAATTAAATACCATTAGTCATTATACTTTTTCAAACATGAAAACAAATTCAAAAAATATAGCAGCAACCTCTTGTATTGTTTTCATAGTTTCAGGTTCCTTAAATGAATTCGGAGAATTAAAAGTAACATCAAAATTCATTTTAAACCACACCCTTCCTTCCTTCACATGTTGTTCTGCCCACATACGATAACAATCATAATTTTCAAGCTTCTTTTGTTTCTTCTCAAAATCATTAAACAAGTCTTTATACACACAATCAAATTGAGATATATCTTGGAGCATGTCAGAATTCACATTAGTATCTGTCGAAGATTTTTGTGTTGTAGAAATACGAAACCGATACTGAATTTTTGATCCATTATCGATATCACATTGCATTAAATAAAGTGTAGGATATCCTTTTGAATGAGGTATGATCTGACCGCTACATTTTTTACGAGGCATTCCAAAACCTGTAATATTTTTGAATTTTGCTCTCACATACTCGCATACATTAAAATGGACATATTTGAAAAGTGATAACTTATCATATTCCAACGGGGCTGAATCCCCAGCAATAAGACCTGTAACCGAAGACTTGTTCAGTTGTTCATGAATGAGTTCAAGAATCAAATCATCTTTTGAAGATTCAGAATCACCACTATCACCGAGGCTATCATTTACATCCTTACTTCTCAAAATTTCATCACGCAACATATTGAAGAGATTCGAAAGATTAATTGAATTTTTGTGAAGGTATTTGTCTGTCAAACAAAGTCGATAAAGCACTTGTTCCCATTCTTCGTCAAACTCCTTAAATTCTTTCAATCTATCAACGACATCATGGTCAATCCGAGGCACATTCATCTTAGCAGCTACTGTTTCATCCCAAAGAGTAAAGCCAGGCTCGACACATAACATTTGATATACCACAGGAAATGCTACTTGTAATCCAACAATTGCGACATTTAACAACGTTGAAATCGCAGTGTCCGACTCTTCTTCGCACTGAACATTTTTGTCATCAACCGAAAGACGAGCCTTTCCGATACAACTAATCAAAGACAATGTGTTCAAAAATCTCTTCATTGAACGAGGATTAGAGCCAATAGTCCACTTTTCTACATTCTCTATATTCTTGAGTAAAACATCGTTTTTCTCATTCTGAGAACTAATTGCCCCAATTCTTTTCAATTCTCCAATAAAATAATCTCTTGTTTGATACTGAGCGACAGGCATCGAAAATGGAACTTGAATAATCTTATCAAAAAAAGATCTAAACTCACGTTCATTATTATTGTTCATATCACCGAATTTCGGTTTAAGCCCCTTGATGACAACATCATAATCAATTGCCAGAACGAAAATGCAATTCTCTAACGTAAAAATATTTTTCAAAAGTTCAAGCAATTCTACAGCCACAGGAGGATCTATACGATCTAAATCATCAACAAAAAAAATGAATCCTTTTTTTTCAGGATGCTCACCTATGCTTTCATTAATCTGAGATTGTAATGCATTACGCAGATCAGCTATTCCATTTTCAACATTTTCTGTTAGAAATTCCTCGATTTTATCCCCTGCTCCATCCAAATAAGTGTTTGCAACTGATTTAACAACAGTTGTTCCTAATCCCCATATTCCTTTTATTAATGACTTTGCAACTTCTTTGTTTTTTGTTGAGCAACAAGCCATAACCTCTTTTGTCATCTTCAAAAGAATCTGCTTCAACGCTTCCGACGGATCTCGCATCAACGAGAACTCCCAAGTGTTTATCCACACTGGAAAATATTCTCCTGTTTTACCCTCTGAATCACCACAAAGATTAGCCTGCAGCACATTCATGAGCGAAGTCTTTCCGCTTCCCCATTCCCCCTGCAAAGCAATAGTTATAGGTGTCTCAGACCCTCTCAGAAAAAGTTCCAAACCTTTCTCATAAGCGTTCAACCCAAATTTATCTTCTTCCGTCGCCTTTCTGGGAATATCTGTTATTGTTGTCCTATTCGTCATACTCTAAGAATTTATTTTAATGTATCATGAAAAATATAAAGAGACCGACATTTTGCCGGCCCCTATTTTCTTCTACTTTTTAGGAACAAAAGCATAAACTTTTGAGCTGATCATTTTCGCTTCTCCTCCTAATAATCTGGCTGCATTTCGTAACTCTCCTTCTGATGCATACGTTTGAACATTCCCGTTCGGAAAATTTAGCTGATACATAATATTTAAATTTAAGTTTCGCCTCCACTTTTTGGCTTTCGGCATCTCCAACAAATCCTTTTGCTTGTCATCCGTAAAATTAAATCGAAAATAAAATCAACACGAAAGGATTGTGTGGCTGATATTTCCACATGTAGAAACATCAGCCACACCCAAATATGGTTCTCTGATTTAAAACATAAATTCAAACATTCTCCAAGCATTTATTGTTTTATCTCAATCCTTTTCCTTTGCCATTTTTGAAATGTCACTGAAAAAATCATGAGAAAGTACGGAATTTATACGCAAAAGCAAATCTGTATCTATGCTGGATCGACTATATATCTTATATATGTTTGTCCTGTCGCAATTCAAAAGTTTTGCGAATGCAACCACCGTCAATTCTGTATTATTTTCCACATAGTCTTTTATTATCTGACCTACATGTATCATAAGTCCAATGCATAACACTTCGAATCTCCCAATTCGAACAATAAAAACAAAAAAAGCGTGGGAGATCTCATTTACTCGTCCACGCAACTGAAGGTCTTCGCATTACCCGATCAAAGTATAGACGAGCAACGCAGAAGCCCACGCATAAGTATATAACCCCATGTGCCATGATTCATACCAAAGCACAATGAGAGTAAATACACCCACCGTAGACATCTATCATTGCTTTTATCTTTGACTTTGATCGAAAAGTTGCGAAGTTTTCAGTTGCCAAAAGACAAAGCGCAAATAAACGCCTTTCAAAATATGTCACTGATATTTCCTTCCACCATAAGGTCTATGCAAGAAATATCATTACAAAAATACCTTTTTACTTCTTAAAAAACAAAATGAATTTGAGGTTACTCACAAATTCATTTTCCTACAACGATTGAACTACCTATGTTTCCCATCATTTCACATCATCGCAGCCACTTTGCTTTCCACAGCTTCTCGAATAAATGCGTTTATAGAAATGCCTGCCTTTTTTGCCAATGTCGCCACCTGACTATGAATGCTCGGCGTGAGCCTTACATTCAAAGAACCGCTGTAGCTTTTTTGTGGTTCGATTCCCTTTTCCTCACAAAACGCAAGGTAGTCATCCACAGCTTCATGAAAAGCCGTCTTTAGTTCTGAAACACTTTTCCCTTCGTAAGTGACAACACTTCCGATTCCCTCTATCTTACCAAATAAGATATCGTCTTCCTCACTAAATGCGACACTACCGATATAACCTTTATAACTCATTGTGTTCATACTTCCTAATTTTTATTTTTTATATAACCAGCTGCAACTAATGCATCATAGATTATCCTTAACGCATACCCTTTGACTACATTTCCCGGATGTGGCTTATGAATCAAAATATTATTTTGACTTTTATGTTCAAACATAATTCTCGACCCAGAAGTTTTGCCCTTATTACACTTGATATAGCCAAAGATAGCTAAAAGTTTCTCCAACTCTTCAAATGTAAAATCTCTCAGAAGTTGCTTAAATCTTTCTACTAATTTTTCATTTTTACTCATAAAATACTATTATTAATCCTACACATGCAAATATACTAAACACTCACATTTTTACATCTATATTACGACTAAAAAAAACGGATAGTCAAAAAAAGACGGGATGGCCTCCCGTCTCTACATCATGCAAACAATATCTTGAATGCGTCTTCCACTTTTTCCGCCGTCAAAACTTGTATCTGTCGTCCAGACAAATCTATGTTTTTAAATTTCGGAATCACTATTTTCTTAAATCCTAATTTCTCCGCCTCCAAAATTCGTTGTTCGATTCTGTTGATCGGGCGGATCTCACCAGACAATCCAATCTCTCCTGCCAAGCAGACACTCGGATCTACCGCTATATCCATGTTCGACGAGAGGATCGCGCTGATCACCGCCAAATCCAACGCTGGATCACTGACCTTCAATCCTCCTGCTATATTCAAAAAGACATCTTTCTGCGACAGCTTGAACCCTACTCTCTTCTCCAACACTGCCAGAAGCATGTTCAATCGACGTGCATCAAAACCTGTTGCCGATCTCTGCGGTGTACCATATGCGGCTGTGCTCACCAATGCCTGCACCTCTATCAGCAATGGTCTGATTCCTTCTATCATCGCTCCGATTGCCGTTCCGCTAAGGCCAAGATTATTATGAGACAAAAGCATCTCTGATGGGTTTGACACTTCTCTCAATCCACTGTGCTGCATCTCAAAAATTCCGATCTCGGATGTGCTTCCGAATCTGTTCTTTATCGCACGTAAGATACGATACATATAATGTTGGTCTCCCTCAAACTGGATCACCGTGTCGACAATATGCTCCAGAATCTTTGGTCCGGCTATCGTACCGTCTTTCGTGATATGGCCAATCATCAAAACAGGTGTATTGCTTTCCTTAGCATAACGCAAAATCTGAGCCGCACACTCTCTGACCTGCGAGACACTGCCTGCCGCGCTCTCCACCAATTCCGTCTCTATGGTCTGGATGGAATCAATAATCAGCAATTCCGGCTGGACATTCTTTATATGTGTGAAAATTCTTTCAAGAGAGTTGTCGCTGACAAAATAGCACTGTTTGTTGGCATACGTTCCAAGTCGTTCGGCACGCATCTTCAACTGGTTCAAGCTCTCCTCTCCCGACACATACAATGTCTTCTTCCCCTCTATATTCAGCACCACCTGAAGCACCAGCGTACTTTTTCCGATACCGGGTTCTCCACCGATCAGCACCATGGATCCAGGCACAAGTCCACCGCCAAGCACACGGTTGAACTCGGCACACCTGGTGTCGAATCGGACCTCCTGCGTCACCTCTATATTTTCAATCAACACTGGGCGTGTACGCTCGTCGCTAGCAGACACGATCGACACTCCTTTCTTTATAGAAGAAGACGCGGGGGCTTTATTCACCACCTCTTCAACGAAGGTGTTCCATTCTCCACACGCTGGACATTTGCCAAGCCATTTGCTCGACTCGTTGCCACAGTTTTGACAGAAAAAAACGCTTTTTAACTTAGCCATGGATCAATAGCCATATGTGTCGTCGTAGTAGTACTCATCCTCCGGACGCTTTGGCTTCGGATGTTTACGTGTGTAATATACAGGGACGGACAAAGCCACCTTCACACGGATGCCGTCAAGTTCTCCGGGTTTGAATATTGGCAGATCACTCATAATCTCAAGTGCCTCAGTATCGTATTCTTCACACACTCCCTTTATGATCTCTGGGTTCACGGCTTTTCCACAACGGTCGATTGTGACTCTCACAAGCACAGTGCCACGAAGAAGATACTGCAAATCGCCACCGTCTGGACCTTTTCCTGGTGCTACAGAGTCGACTACTTCAATACCCTGCTGATGATGGAACACATATCGAGAAAACTCCACCTCTCCTCCTCCTGGGAAAATAGGAAGAATCAGTCCTGGCTTCTTCTTCTGAGCATCGTATATTTCGGAAGGCTCATTATCCTCACATCCAGGATACAGATTGACAAATCGTCCGTAACGGTCGGGAACCTCTTCACCGCCACCACCAGCACTTCCGTCATCACTGTAGTCGCTGTAGTCTTCAGTGTAATCGCCACTGCCATCGCTATATTCATCTTGCGCATACGCTACAAATGAGAACATTGTAGCAATCAGCAATGCGCAAATTCTTTTTATTTTACTTTGTTTATTCATCTTCATTATCTTTAGAACAATGTCAACTGACCATTTTCATCAGTCGGCAAATTTGAATTATCATCATTATCATCTGTGTCGTCTGTCGAAGTTTCTGGCTCTTCCTCCTCTGGCTCCGGATCTGGAACTTTTGTCGGTTCTAGTTCCACGACCTCACCGACAACCCAAGACGGATGGATTCTCTTACCTTTTGCTTTTACTCCCTTCACAGCAATAAACTCATCCACTCCGAAATCTATCTCCATTGGAGCGCGTTGCGAATCATTTCCTCCAAAAATCACCTTCAAATGAGGGTAGACGGTGGACGTGATAAGCAGAATTTTACTGTTAGGGTTGTCTCCGATGAACGATGTAGGCTTAGCAGTGACATCAAACACAAATCGTTTGATATATGCATACTTCTCGTTTGCGTCATACAAACATACCGTCCAAACTTTATCCGGATTCAATTTCTCAACAAACATCACATCCTCAGGGAAATGCAATGTGTCTTCAAATCCAGTCATATAGTATTCTCCGCTCTTTGTGACAACGAGGATTTTGTCTTCCGACATGAATTCTCCAAGATAAGTGCCATGTGAATCATAGTTGATACGAAGGATATCAGTGTCAAACCACACATTTCGACCACCCATTGTGCTGGAACCTCGCGACTTCATTGTGATCGACAGGATTTCATTCTTCGTCAGCATTTTTCCCAATGACGCACGGCCCTTGATTGCTATGTCGGCGAAATTTCTGTCCATAGCTGCCACCTTCAGACGCAATTTCGGTTTCAGTTTGACGTGGATCACCTCGGCCTCCGCATTCTTGTTTGCTGAGAAATAAAGGATCTTAGATCCCGTCTCACCTTGGGTGATATCATAATCTTTGTCACGAGTGACGCCGGTGATAGAGAATCGTTTCATATAAGTCGGTCCAAGTTTTCCATTTCTGTAGACGACATTGTAAACCATACGTTTGTCGTTTTTCTTGAACACATTGACATAAAGGATGTTCTTGCCGACATACTCCTTCGGCTTCACCTTGATGATCTTGTATTTGCCGTCCTTAAAGATGACAAGCACATCGTCAATTTCCGAACATGGACATACATATTCCGCCTCGCCTTTCTTCAATCCAAAACCGACGAAGCCTTCATCTCTGTTGACATACAGTTTCTCGTTTGCCTCCACAACCTTCGCCGCTGCCACCGTGTCGAACACTCGGATCTCTGTCTTACGAGGGTGATCAGCGCCATATTTCTCCTTAAGCGTAGCAAACCAGTTGATTGTGTATTCCACAAGATTCTTTAGATTGTTGTCAATCTTGGCAATCTGGTCTTTGATCTCAAAAATAATTTTATCAGCATCGTCGGAACTAAACTTCAGGATTCTGCGCATCTTGATCTCCATCAGTCTCAAGATATCCTCACGTGTCACCTCACGCACGAAATCAGCCACAAATGGTTTCAGACGTTTGTCGACATGAGCCACAGCGGCATCCATATCCTTTGCATTTTCAAAATCCTTGTCCTTATAGATACGGTTTTCGATGAAAATCTTCTCCAGTGAGCAGAAATGAAGTTTCTCCAACAATTCCCCTCTTTCGTACTCCAATTCCTTACGAAGCAAATCCTTCGTATGATCGGCGGAGAACTTAAGCAGTTCGGAAACGTTTGTGAATATTGGTTTTTTATCCTTGATGACGCTGCAATATGGAGAGATTCTCTTCTCACAAATATTCAAAGCATACAAAGCATCGATCATCTTGTCGGAGCTGGTCTTGTCAGACAGATGGAGAATAATCTTCACCTCTGAAGATGTCTCGTCTACAATATTCTTGATGCTGATTTTTCCCTTTTCATTTGCTGCGATGATCTTCTCCTTCAGCTCTTCCGTCTTCATACCATACGGAAGGTCTGTGATCACCAAAGTCTTATTATCAAGTTTGCTGATATGGCTTCTCACACGAAGCACACCGCCACGTTCTCCATCATTATATCTCTGGACATCACACATACCGCCAGTTGGAAAATCTGGATACAAAGTGAATTCCTCTCCCTTTAGGTAAGCGATTGCTGCATCCAAAATCTCGTTGAAATTGTGTGGCATAATCTCCGTCTTCAACGTGACTGCGATACCTGTTGCACCTTGTGCCAAGAGTAGAGGGAATTTGACAGGCAAGGTTATAGGTTCGTTCTTTCTTCCGTCGTAAGATTTTTTCCATTCTGTGATCTGCGGACAGAACACCACATCAAGAGCAAATTTCGACAGACGGGCCTCAATGTAACGTGGAGCAGCGGCATCGTCTCCAGTAAGTATATTACCCCAGTTTCCCTGAGCATCGATAAGAAGATCTTTCTGTCCCAGTTCAACAAGAGCTCCATAGATAGACGCGTCACCATGAGGGTGATACTGCATAGCCTGACCCACAATGTTAGCCACCTTATTGTAACGGCCATCATGAATTGTCTTCATAGTATGCAAGATGCGTCGCTGCACAGGCTTGAATCCATCTTCTATATATGGAATGGCACGATCGGTGATCACATACGAGGCATAATCCAAGAACCATTGCTGATACATACCGCCAAGATGCAGACGAGCATCCTCACTGTTCATATCGGTCACCACATAGCTGGAATGGCCAAGATTCTCGTCGTCATTCATCGATTCTAGGTCGTCTATGTTTTCGTCTTCTCTACTCATACAATACAAATATTACATAAAATTGCCTCCAAATATACAAAAAAATCGAGAATAGGGGAAGTGGATTTTCCATTTTATATTTTTGAATAAGCTTTAATCTTTTGATAATTTTGCAGTCGTTATATATGATTGGTTTGATTTAGACAATATGAACGAAATTGCAAAAAACTACAACAAAACTAAAACTGCCTGCTATCTCGGTTTTATCACTCAGGCGATCGTAGCCAATTTCACCCCACTTCTTTTCACTGCATTTCATCGTGAATACGGAATTCCATTAGCAAATTTAGCTTTGATACCAGCTGTATTCTACATCATCCAACTAATCACAGACTTTCTTTGTGCTAAATTCAAGAATATCGACTACCGCAGGAGCATCGTCATCTCTGAAATTGCGGCGGCGATCGGGCTTGTCGGATTGGCTTTTATACCGTCGCTATTCAGCAATCCAATGATAGGAATTCTCATCTGCGTCTGCATATACGCAGTGGGAAGCGGACTTATCGAAGTGTTGTGCAGCCCGATAATAGAGGCTTGTCCTTTCCCCGACAAGGAAAGCACAATGAGTCTGCTCCACTCCTTCTACTGTTGGGGAGCAGTCGGTGTAATTCTAGGTTCGACGCTTTTCTTCACATTCTTTGGAGTGGACAACTGGAAAATATTAGCCTGTGTATGGGCATTGATACCACTCTACAACATTATAAATTTTACCACTTGTCCTATCGAGCCTATTGTGGAGGATGCCGACGGAATGAACATGGGTCAGCTTCTTAAAAACCAAATGTTTTGGATATTCCTTCTTTTGATGGTTGCTGCCGGAGCATCAGAATGCACAATGGCACAGTGGGCATCGGCATTTGCGGAAGCGTCATTAGGAGTAGACAAAGCTGTTGGCGACTTGGCAGGACCATGTGGATTTGCATTTTGCATGGGGCTTGGCCGACTTTGGTATGGCAAGAAAGGTCAGAATCTCGATCTTACTTCCTACATGACCGGAGCTGGAATTCTATGTTTCGCAGCCTACCTGACAGCATCCCTATCCCCAATTCCACATATTAGTTTGATTGGTTGCATGATCAACGGATTGGCGGTCGGAATCATGTGGCCAGGCTCCATCAGCATCACATCGAAACGCATTCCAACGGGCGGCACAGCCATGTTTGCACTGCTTGCTTTAGCCGGGGACATGGGAGGAACGTTAGGTCCATCACTTGTTGGAATCTATACAAAATCAAGTGAGAATATACAAAACGGTCTACTTGCAGCTTCCGTATTTCCAATCATCTTAGTCGGTTGCCTAATCGGAATCAGAAGATACAGACGATAAGACAAGCGAATCATAAAAAAATTTGGCAAACATCCATTAATAGATCTTATCGCATTGACTACCTACTATTCGTTTTTCATTGCGGTCTGCATACAGCAACGACAAACAAATCAAACAAAAATTATCATTCTTATCATCTAACGTTTGTCAATCCATAAATTGACAACCTGAAACATGTAACCTGAAACCGAAAAAAAATGGAGAATCTTTCGACCCTCCATTTCTTTTGTCATTAAAATATTTTTAGAAATCCTCATCTTCCAAGAATCTCTGATACTTCTCTTTCTTCTTTGGAATTCTGTAAGAAATCAAGACTTCATGAGATTGTTTTGACAACTTGGAAACCTCACCCAAACCTAGATTGAATGCGTAACCGAAACGCAAACGATTTCTCTCCATACCTATAGTGAATGTCACCTCATTTGAGCTAAACCATGCGCCAGAACCTACATCTGGACGATATGTCACTCCACCCCAGATCATTCTGTTGAAGAATGCCTGAACATTAAGTTCCACCTTGCTGACCTTGTTTCTATGCATGAGCACAAATGCTGGACAGATTGCCAAGAAATCTGATGGCGACAATGTCGCTCTTGTGTACAAATAGAACTGACGTCCTGGAACTGAAGTTGTAACCTTCTCCTCATTGTTCAAGATATGAACAATTGAGGCTCCAAACATCAACTTAGGCGTAGCCAACTCCATACCGAAATCCATATCTGGACGGAATTTCTTTTCCGGAGTTGCAGGGAATGATTCCATTCCAACCTCTTGCGGATCAATTAGTCTATGATCGCTCGGATCCCAAGAATGGTAAAGGAAACCAAACGAAAGACCCATTGAAAGCAACATACTCTCATTCAGATTGATATGATAAGCATATGCTGGTTTGCAAATAAATGTATGGTTGGCGATACCCAAATCATCGTAACTCGCTGAGAGACCAAAACCTGATCGTATTGACTCTATGTAGTTGCTCACATTGAACACTCCATCTTTCGGAGAATCCTCGAAATCTGCCCACTGCCAACGACCGATCAAGAAGAAATCAACGTCATCGCTGTTTCCTGTCGCTGCAGGGTTGAAATTCAATCGAGAGAAGAATTGCTGAGATAGCATCAAATCTCTTTGAGCGAATGCCGATATAGTGCTAAACAAAGCTATGCAAATTGCTAAAAATCTCGTTTTCATAATATCTTGTCCTCCTCTCTTATTCATTCAAAATCTTAATATCAGCACGACGGTTCTGCTCGTGCTCAGCCTCAGACTGTGCGTTTGGAATCACAGGATCGTGGAATCCACGTCCGACTGACACCAACTTGCTTGGATCCAATCCTCGGTTAATCAACATTCCCTTAATATAGTCGGCACGTTTCTGTGACAACTTGATGTTGTATGTGTCTGATCCACGGGCATCGGTATGTCCGGAAATCTCAAAGATTGCTCCTGGGAACTCGTTCATCGCACTTACCAACTCATCCAACTGTGCCTCATACTCTGGCTTCATTGTAGCCACATTGAAGTCGAAGAACATTAGCACCCAGTGGAATCCCTTAGGCTCATCAATTGTAAAGTCTGGCACCAACTCTGGCTCTCTCGTCGCAACAAATGGAGCTGGACGATAAATATCATCACTTCCCTTACCTCCTGTTCTGTTTGACATGAACAAACAGATTTTTGGAGATCCGATTATGTTGTAATCGTTTGAACTTGAGTTGAATACTGAATCCAAATGAACCGGAGTATCCCAAATTTCAAGTTCTTCCTTATTCACCTGTCCTGTAGTGGTATCTGTAGACTCGCGAGTGATTGTCTTCAATCGAGAGACATAGATATCCAAACCTCCATATCCGCCTCCTCGGTTGGATGCGAAATATAGCAATGTGTCATTATAACACCACGCATAGTCATCACGCGCGTTTGAATTCATCGGAATAATACTATCACTGGCATTCTCTGGCATCTTCCAACGTGTATTGTCTGTTGCCTTACCTCTGTCTATATACCAGATATCACGTCCACCAAAACTTTTCTTTGGGAAATCAGCAGAGAAATATATTCTGTCTCCACCCTTTGCGATTGTTGGATTGAAAAATCCTGATATTCTATTGTATCGGTATGTCCAACCTGCTGTCACAGTAGAACTACCTTTGATTGCCTTTCTTACTTTATTCAAACCCTGAATTTCAAGCTTCACTGGCTCTGTATACGATCCGCCCATCCACCTCGCCTCATACAAATCCGAATTTCCTACCTCATCCGTCTTTGCAAAATATATCGTACGACGCTTCTGATCGTATGCAAATGTTCCTTCAATTCCAAGATCCTGCAACTCTGGGCATGGTTCGATATCCACCAATTCATAGGTGTCTCCTATTCTTGCCATATAAGCGCTGTCTCCCTTGAAGAACACAACCTTACCATCTTTATATAATGACATCGGACGCTCCTGCATCTTAGAGCTGGCCTGAGAAGACGAGAATTCGTATCCTTCCACGAATTCCTCATGCACAGCATGCGAAGGAACCGCAAATCCTACCGCTGCAATCAGAGCCAAAACTATTTTCTTACTATTCGCAAACATAGATATATAAGTCTATACTATAATAATATTATCCTTTCTTTCGTGACTTACGCCACTTTAACAATTTGCAAAGTAAGTTATAATTTTTAAAAATCAACAATATTTCGATAGCATTTATTAACAATAATTAAAAAAAATGCTAATAAACATTTATTGGAATATTACATTACTTTAAGTGTTCACTTATTCAACCAAAAAAACAGAACAAAAAAAAGAGATACCTGATTGCTCAAATATCTCTATTTTACTACACATTTAATGTAGCACAAAAGGATTTAATATTAGGACTAAACTACAAAATGAATCCGTCATCTCGACGTACACTATATACATATCAAAAACCATGCCAACATTGTATGTTTAACATGCCATTTTTATAAAAATTCTCAAAAAATGTTATATTTTATTATAAATCAATAAAATAAAATCTTAAATTTCTTTCTCATTAAAATTGAATTTCTTTCGTTTTTCACTGAGACATCCAATTTTTTTAGATTTTGCCTACCTTTGTACCAATAAAATTCCAAACTATGACTATAGAAGACGCTCGTATCTACTGTTTAAGTAAGCCTCATGCCACTGAGGATATGCCTTTTGGCGACGATTATGTGGCATTCAGAATAGGTGGAAAAATTTTCGCAGGGCTGCCATTGGAGAAGCCAAACCTTTTTGTTCTTAAATGTGATCCGGAGATGTTTGATGAAATGGTGGCACAATACCCAGCCATCGAGCAGGCATGGCATTGGCATAAACGTCTGTGGATGCAGATCCATCTCGACGACGCTGAAATCTCCTCTGAACTGGTCAAATATCTCACTGACCAAGCTTACCAATTGGTGTATAATAAGTTGACAAAGAAGGAGAAAGCGGAGTTGGAATTATAACTGTTGTCAGCAAATCCACATTCCGTTACTAAATAACGTGAATTTGACGAAATTAAAAAGATAGTTGGAGCGTCATAAATGAGGATTGTTAAGGACGGAACGTCCTTCCCCTTCCCCACGTGCGAGCCGTAGGCGAGCACACAGAATTTAATAAAATCACAGAGGCACAAAGTTTACAGAGAAAGACTGCGCCTTTTCATGAGAAAAAGAGGTGAGAATTCAATAATAAAGTGGAAAATGATTCGCAGATTACAATTCATCGAACTTACGTTAAATAAGGGTGTAACAACAATACCCCTCTTCTATCTACCATGGTAACGGTTATCAGAACAGGCTATGGTTGGCAAGCGTCGAAGACGATTGGCTACCGTAGCCGATTATATTCCCTCATTTTTTCTCCGCTCGTGCTTACGTACTCACGGAAATAGTGAGCCGCCCTTTGGAATCCTCATTTCCTGAACTCTGCCATCTGGAACATCTTATCAATATCTACATCCTAAAATAAAACTCTCTCGTCAGTCTTATATATTCTTCCGTATATTGATGGCGGACATCAGTCTCAATGGTCAACTCCACGACATCTACATTTTTTATTCTACATTCTTCATTTTTAATTCTCACAAACTCTCCCACCACTCTTTTGACTTCCGCACCAGGTTTAGGATAAACCAACGTCTTTTTCCTTAAATACAACCCATATTCCTCAGCTATCTTCTCAAACTTTTCATGAGCGTCCGTTGGCAATATGATGGAAAGCGATCCATCCTCGCTCAGTAGCGTCGACGCGGATGATGCCAATTCTGAGAACGGAAGACTATCTGTGTGCCTTGCCAATGTGCGGCTGGCTTTGGGGGCTTTCAGACTGTCTTCAAAATACGGTGGATTGGTGATTATTTTGTCGAATGTCGACGGTGCTGTCTTCAAAAATTCCTGCAATGATTTGCCGACGATGGTGATTCTTCGGCTCCACTTGGATGCCTCACAATTCTGCGTCGCCCCACGCACCGCATCTTCATCTATATCAATTCCCACAATTTCCGCCATCTGATTTCTTTGTGCCGTCATCAGGCACAACAATCCTGTGCCACAACCGATGTCTAAAACACGTCTCGAGTTTTCCACATCCGCCACAGCACCAAGCGTCACCCCGTCTGTACCTACTTTCATCGCACATAAAGACTGATCAATAGTGAATTGCTTGAATTGAAATATATGGTTTGGCATGTTATGTAGTATAAAAAATATGGGCAGGGATTAACCCTGTCCATAAATATTATAATTGACCTAATTTTACAAGTGTCGCGCAACGTTTTGTGTCGAGGCTAAACTCACCTCGTTGAATCCAGCCATAGTAGCCGGGATCCGTCACAAAAACATCTCTAAGTTTTTTCCCCTTGTGTTTTCCAAAATTGACAACAACATTATCATTATCATCGAAAATGAAACGTCCTTCAAAATCAACGACTCTCTTCTGCGTAGTGAATTTTGAAAGCCACTTGATGTCGTTCTCCAAATCCGGATATCTGTCGAGTTGAGCCTGAAGTACTTCATAAGTGGCTTTTGTGTCGGCCATAGCTCCATGTGCACCCACCAACTCCTGACCACAGTAAAATTTGTATGCTGCCGATAGTGTGCGAGCCTCCATCTTATGGAAAATTGTCTGCACATCCACCATATTATGCTTGCGGATATTCAAATCTATTTCACATCGCAACATCTCCTCCACCAACATCGGTACATCAAACTTGTTTGAATTGTAACCCGCAATATCACAACCCTGAAAATCGGCGGCTATCTGCTTGGCAACATCCTTAAACTTGGGGCAATCAGCGACATCCTCATCTTTGATGTGATGGATCGCTGACGACTTTGCTGGAATCGGCATATCAGGATTGATACGGATGGTTTTCTGCTCCTCCATTCCGTTTGGATGAATCTTCAAATATGAAATTTCTACGATTCTATCCTTTGCGATATCCAATCCCGTCGACTCCAAATCAAAGAAAATCAGAGGCTTGGTTAATTTCAACTTCATAACACTGATATTTAAAGTGTTGTCATTGGCATTACCAAGCAAAGCATCTCATAATTCTGATGATCATCTCCTTCATCCGATGTGTTGAACAACGGCTCAACCACCACTCCACGGTATGGACTCTCTATCTTCATCACCACATCTGATGTCTCCATGTACGAACAGAAGTTTGTGATAGACTCTGTCTTGAATGTCATCTCAAATGGTTCTCCACTGTACGCGCAAACGACATCCTCTGTAGCTGCTGTGCCATAATCCAAACTCTGGGCAGACACTGTGATTTGATTCTCTCGTACGTCAAACTTAACTCCCTTGTTAGACTGTTCTGCAAATGGCTCAATGTGTCTGACAGCAGAGATCAATGAGTTACGGTCGATGACCAACTCTTTGTTCCACTGGATTGAAATCGCATTTTTATAGTTAGGGAAGTTTCCTTCAATCTGGCGGCAAACCAATGTGAAATCATTAAGTTCAAACAAGATGTTCTTTGCATCCCACGACACAACAACATCCTCACCCTCCTTGCCGAGGATAGTCTTCAACAATTTCGCCGCATTTGCAGGAAGTATCACAGAGCAATTGCCGGAAGCCTCAACTATTGAGGATTTCACCTGAGAAAGGTGGAACATATCTGTTGCGACAAAAGTGATTTTATTGTCTGCAGCGTCAATGTCAAGAAAAATTCCCATCATCGTTGGACGAAGAGTGTCTGTGCTGACTGCGAAAATTGTGTGAGATATTCCCAAAGAGAGTGTCTGAGCCTGCATACGGACTGTATTAGTGTTGCTTGCATCCAAAGATGTCAGTTTTGGATATGCATCTCCGTCTACTCCATTATATTCAGCTTTCCATGAACCCGAACTCAACTTGACAGCATATGTGTTCATGTCGATATCGAAGTCGACGGTTCTGCCGTGAAGCACCTTGAATGTGTCCAACAAAAGTTTTGCAGGCAACGCTATCATTCCTGATCCTTCAACGTTCTCTACATCCATTCGTGTTGCCATGGATGTTTCTCCGTCTGAGGCAGTCAACTCTAATGTACTGTCTGTCAAATTAAAAAGGAAATTATCGAGAATTGGTAACGCCGTCTTTGAAGCCATCACACGGCTTGTTGCTGTAAGACGAGCCATCAACTCGTCGCTATTCACTGAAAATCTCATGAGCTTTGTTTTGATTTAAATATTTCTCCAAAAGTAGTGAAATTTCGCTACTATATCATTATCATTTAATTATTTTTATTGCAGACGTGTGTTTTCTACGTCAAGATTCCAGAATCGTATGGACGTATTTATGAGACGCACGACCGCATTTATGAGACGCACGACCGCATTTATGAGACGCACGACCGTGCGTCTCTACGTTATACGCTGACGGCACCTTTGATCGGTGGGTGACATTCGTAATTCTCCAACACGATATCGTCCGCCGTGAAATCAAAAATATCCTTCACATCCGGATTCAACCTGATTCTCGAAAGATGCAATGGCTCTCTGCTCAACTGCAGTTTCACCTGCTCTATATGGTTGTTGTAGATATGTGTGTCGCCGAATGTGTGGACAAAATCGCCTGGTTCCAATCCCGTCACCTGAGCCATCATAAGGAGAAGCAACGAATAGCTTGCGATATTGAACGGCACACCCAAAAACAGGTCCGCACTTCTCTGATAGAGTTGCAGACTCAATTTTCCATCCGCCACATAAAACTGGAAGAAGCAGTGGCACGGTGGAAGATTCATATTGTCGATATCCGCCACATTCCATGCCGACACTATGATTCTGCGTGAGTTTGGATTATTTTTGATTGTCTCCACAACTTCCTTGATCTGGTCGATATGTCCGCCATTATAATCTGGCCAACTTCTCCATTGGTAGCCGTATACGTGTCCTAGTCCACCATCAGGATCAGCCCACTCATCCCAAATATGCACATTATTGTCGACAAGATACTTTATATTAGTGTCTCCTTTCAAAAACCAGAGCAATTCATGCAACACGCCTTTGAAATAAACTTTCTTTGTTGTCACCAACGGAAATCCGTCTTTCATTGAAAAACGCATCTGATGTCCGAAGATGCTTCTTGTGCCAGTGCCAGTACGGTCGCCTTTCACGACCCCTTCATCCAACACTTTCTGCAGTAAATCCAAATATTGTCTCATCTTGTCTTTCTTCTAATACATATTATATGTAGTCTTCAACACACGGAACTCAGTGCGACGATTGATTTTGTTGGCAATCTCCTGATCCTCCTTTGAAAGTGCGTCGATAAAATCCTCATTCAATTCATCATTCTCTTTCAAGAACGTATACTGTTTAGCCAAATTCTTGTCAGCCACAACAGGTTTTGTCTTTCCATATCCTTTTGCAGTAAGACGTGGGGCTTCGATGCCTCCCTTGATCAGATAGTTGACTACGCTCTGTGCACGTTCACCCGACAACGCAAGGTTGCCTTCCGCGCTACCCACTTTATCCGTGTGAGCTCCAATCTCTATCGTGATGTTAGGATTATCCTTAAGCAGTTTCACCAACTTATCCAATGATTTTGACGACTCTGCTGTCAACGTTGCCTTACCAAACTCAAAGAAGATATTGTCAAGGCCGACCGGTTTTGAAACAGATGCCAATGTGAATGGGACATCAAACGTTTTTGAATCCTCAAGTCCAAGAGTGTTGACCGCATTCTTCTCGTTCAAATAGCCACGGCAATTGCCAAGCATCACATATTCCACTCCCGGCTTGACTTCAAACGAATAAGAACCATCATTTTTGGTTTTCAGTTTCACATTTGTTCCGTCCGTACCTACAATTCTGACATTCGCGTCACCCAAAGCATCACCGTCAGTGTTCTTCACCTTGCCAGATATGATATATCTGATAGGAGGAGCGACGAATGTATAGATTTTATCGTAGCCCTTCATCTCACCACGGTTGCTGGAGAATGCTCCTTGCTCCGCTCCTGCCACAAACGAGATTCCAAAATCATCGCCATTGGAGTTGATTGGAGCACCCATGTTCTCCACCACCCATTTCTTTGCTGTGTCCTCTTTAGCGCGATAGATGTCCAAGCCACCGAATCCCTCATGTCCGTTAGAAGAGAAATAAAGAGTGGAATCCTCACGGATGAACGGATACATCTCATCTTTATCAGTATTGATGTCTGGGCCAAGATTTTCAGCCGCAGAATAGGATTCTCCCGTCTTCATACATCTCCAGATATCCTTTCCTCCGATTCCTCCCGGCATATCAGAGACGAAATAAAGCCAGCTGCCATCGGGCGACAATGCAGGATGAGCCACCGTCACCGAACTGTCTTTCAACACCATTACACGAGTAGCCTTTCCCCATTTTCCGCTCTGACGCTGCGACATCCAGATTTCACCTCCATGAGTCTCACCCTTCACGTATCGGCAACGAGTGAAAAGCATGATTTTTCCATCCGACGAGAATGCTGGACTACCCTCGTCATCTTCTGTATTGATGTCAGAATCAACAAGTTCAAGATTATCCCATTTGCCGACAGCATTCTTTTTAGCAAAGTAGATATCATTATTCGGAGTTCCAGTGATATTGCTCACCTTATGCGCTGTCTGTTTGTTGTCGCGCGACGAAGCGAAATAGACAATTGTGCTGTCGCCGCCGGGATAGCGAGGACTGCTTTCGCTTTTCTTGCTGTTGAAGAATGGATCCTTGAACACCTCATAACGTCGCTTTGCTTTCTCCCACTCTGAATATTTCAAAGCAGAAAGTTTTCCGTTGAGAGCCACAAGAGAATTAGGATCATGCTTCAAGTAGACGTCGTACATCTCGGCAGCCTCCTTATTTTTCTTCTGCTTACGAAGGACGTCAGCGTAAAGAAGATATGATGTAGTGTCGGCATACTTGTATCGCACACAGTTTGCCAACATTCTCTCCGCCTTGTCCGTCGCTCCGATCTTGTCATAGCAGTCTCCCAATCGGTAAGCCACATAGCCTTTCGTCTGCTTCTCCGACAATTTCACACGAGAATACGCCGTTTTGTAGATGCTCGCCGCCTTATGGTATTCACCGATCTCATATTTCTTGTCGGCCTTACGGATTTTCTTGTTCACAGAGCAAGAAGAGACAGCCAACAGGAATAGAGCGGCAACGAAACAAATAGAATAGTTTTTATTCTTCATACTTAAAATCTTTCGTAGTCGACAAACGAATAGTTGAAGTCGTTCTTCTCGTCAGCCTCATGACTCTCTCTGCCGACCTCAATCCACTCCATTGGATTCAATTCAGGGAAGAACGTGTCGCCATCCGTAATTTCTGTCTCCACCTCAGTCAGATAAACTTTCTTTGCGTAAGGCAAAAATTGTTTGTATATCTCACCTCCGCCAATGATGAAGATCATTCCATCCAACGATTTGTCGTTCAACAAATCATCCACACTTTTAATGACGTCACACCCTTCAATAGCATTAACGGAATTTGAGATCACAATATTGCGTCTGCCTGGAAGCGGACGACCGATAGACTCGAATGTACGTCTGCCCATCACAATCGGATGACCTGTTGTAAGAGCCTTAAAACGTTTCAAATCTGCAGACAAATGCCAAGGTATTCCACCGTCTCTGCCAATCACATTGTTTTTGCTTGTCGCTACTATAATTGAAATTTCCATTTATATTTATGTTTCAAAGTGCATTTCCGCACTATAATTCTACAAATTTACATAATTTACTTGGATTACAACCAAGTCAATCCCTTACAATCCAATTTTCAATGGAAATACCATTAATATTCTTAAAATCTTTTAGATTTTCTGTTACCATAATCATTCCATTCACAACCGAGGTACAGGCTATCAAAAGATCAAAATCGTCATGTATTGGTGTTCCATTTTGTCTCAATCTTGCTTTTTCTTCTGCGTACATATCAATAACATTTGAAATTGGAAGGGCACGTAAATTTTTAATAATCAAATCAAATTTTGGACTAATCTTAAATCCTCTTTGTTTTGATATTTCATTACCATATTTAATTTCTGCTATTGAAATTTCAGAAACATAACAATTTTCCCAACCGATACGCTGAATTTGCTTTTCAACATTAAATTGGCCTCTAAAATAGTAAATTAATATGTTTGTATCTAACAAATATTTTGCCATTTCAATCAAACATTGCATGCATTAATTTTATTTCTCGTTCCTTCCATTCCGATGAATTCTTTATATCAGCTATCAATTCATCCGTAGGATAGTCTTTTTCATTCCAATTCCAAATACCACAAGCGGAATTCAAAATTTCTGCACGTTTGTTCTCATCGTTAATTTCTACATTTTTAACCTTCTTTGATACACTTTTCCTATTCTTTTTTATATATTTTATAAGTTCACCACTGATATATTCCTGTACATTTAAATCCATATTTTTCAATAAAGATAAAATGCTATTTACATTTATAGTTGTTTCCATTGTATCTCCATTTTATTATTATCTGCGAATATACACTTTTTTCACAACACAAAAAAATCCCCCACCATTAGTGAGGGATTTTTATATGACATCAATTTGGCATCTTATTTCTCCAAGCAAGCGTCCAATTCTGCGATGATCTTCTCCTTATCCATCTTCTGTCCGATGAACACGATCTTCTGCATTCTGTCGCCATACTTCTCATCCCAATCGTTCAGAATCTCCGGATTCTCCGCTAGGATTTCCTTCAGTTCATCCTCTGGAGCTGTGCAGAACCATTGTCCTGCCTCTGTGACTTTCTTCTGTACACCTGCCTGCTCAAACATATACGACATCTCCGGATTTATGCTGAAATAGCAAACTCCCTTCGAACGGATGATATTCTTTGCCCACTTCTTCGACACGAATGCCTCAAATTTGTCAAGGTTGAATGCAGGTCGACGGTAGTATACGAATGTTCCGATGCCATACTCCTCAACTTCTCCTCCATCATGATGGTGATGGTGGCAGCTGCAATGTGGATCATCACACTCCTTGCCATCTTCATGGTGATGGTGGTGTTCACATTCTTCATCGTCATCATCGTGGTGGTGATGGTGATGACAGTGGTGCTCATGCTCATCGTCGTCGTCATGATCATGGTGATGACAGTGATGCTCATGCTCATCGTCGTCATGGTCATGGTGATGATGATGGTGACCCTCCGCGTCGGCTTTCTCCTCATCAGTCAACGGACGCTCCAACTCCTTTATCCATCCAGCAGAGATAGACGCTTTCTCCATCTGGAATCTTCTTGTGTTGATAATCTTATCCAAATCCACATCCGCATAATCACACTCAATGATCTCTGCGTATGGCTGAAGTGTCTTGATAATCTCTTTGATTCTAGCGAGCTCAGATTTCTCCACTTCCGACACTTTGTTGAGCAGAATTATATTACAGAACTCAATCTGCTGAATCACAAGGTTTTCAATATCTTCTTCATCAAGATCTTTGCTCTTCAACGCGTCGCCACACTCAAACTCGCTCTGCAAACGAAGAGCGTCCACAACAGTGACGATGCTATCCAAATAACATGCCTCTCTGCCAGCATACTTGCTGCTCATCTGCTGAAGAGACACAAGGGTCTGAGCAATTGGAGCCGGCTCACATACACCGCTCGCCTCGATCACGATGTAGTCGAATTTATTCTGCATCAAAATTTCATTGACCTGCTCCACCAAATCCATCTTCAACGTACAGCAGATACATCCGTTCTGCAACGCCACAAGGCTGTCGTCTTTCTTGTCGACAATACCACCCTTCTGAATCAGATCGGCATCAATGTTCACCTCGCCGATGTCGTTCACGATAACAGCGAATCTGATACCTCGCTTGTTAGACAAAATATGGTTTACCAAAGTTGTCTTTCCGCTACCTAGGTAACCAGTAAGTAGCAATACCGGTGTTGATTTTGCTTCCATATTCTAACTAATTAAACCTCTTCTTTATCTCTTCTGCCGACACAACCGACATAATCGGTTTGCAGTCTGGCGTAAAATTATAATTGTCACACGCAAAAAGCGATTCGCACAAATGTTTGACTTCCGCCTCGCTCATCTCTTTGCCGTAGCGTATAGCCTGGCTTTCCGCCATGCTCTGAGCCACTTTGTCGTTCATGACGAAATCATCTCCAACCTCACCTTCCGAAATAGACGAGACGATTCCAAGCAACGTCGCCACATTGTCTTCGTTTGTCTTGTCGGCAGGCACTCCACGGATCTCATAAACATCACGTGTGATCAGTTGCAGATCGTAGCCAAGATTATTCAGCTGTGGCATTATCTCCTCCACAGTCGCTGATTGCGCAGCGGAAAGCTCAAGTGTCTGACGGAACATCACCTGATGCGATGGGATCGGAGAATCTTTCAACTCCGACAAGAATTTTTCATACAGCACCCGGATATGAGCCCTGCGCTGATCTATATAAATAAGATTATCCCCCGATGATGCCACGATATAGCGGCCGGCAAGCTGGAAACAACTGCTGATTTTCGGACGTATTTCCGTCGGCTGCAACAAAGATCCGCTGAAGCCATTATTGGCAGTTTGAGTTTCTCTGATATCCAAAGTTGACGGAATGTCCTGATAATCTATCGCATTGGTTCCGGTCGGAATCTCAGGTGCGGCTTTCTCAAAATAGTCGTAAATATCACCGAATGTGCTTTCGTTGTCGTTTGGCTTAAATCGTCCGCCACATCCGGAAGTTCTTCCGCCTGAACTGCTTTTCGACGACGAAAATGACGAGTCAAAATCTTTGAACGGGTCAAAATCCGTGTTTATATTCAGATCCGGAGCCTCCAGTGTTGCCTTCTCAAAACCAGGGACATAGGCATCATTCACATTGATGTCAAAATCCAAAGTCGGGAATATATTGCATTTTCCCAACGACTCTCTGACAACTGCCGTCAACACCTTATACAGATCCTGCTCATATTCAAACTTGATTTCTGTCTTGGTAGGATGGACATTGACATCTATCTGATGCGGATCGACCTCAAAATATATGAAAAAACTTGGCGACGTGCCGTCGTGAAGGAGACGGTCGTATGCGCTTGTCACCGCCTTTCTGAAATACGGATGCTCCATATATCTGCCATTGACGAAGAAAAACTGCTTTTTGTTGCGCTTGATCGCAGTTTCGGGAGTGCCGACATATCCGCTTATTTTTCCCATTGTCGTCTCGGCACCGATTGAAAGCATCTTACTGTTCAGATTGTTACCATAAATATTGCCGATTCTTTCACGTATATTGCTTTTATTCAAGCTATAGCATAGCTTGTCGTTATGGTAAAGTTCAAAAAAGACGTCGGGATAGACAAGAGCGATACGGATAAAATCACGCTCTATATTGCCAAACTCAACATTGTCGCTCTTCATGAACTTGCGTCTGGCAGGCACATTATAGAATAGATCCCTGACAGAGAAATTCGCTCCGACAGGGCACGACACCTTGTTAACAGCCTCTATTGTGCCTCCTGATATCAGCACTTGCGTGCCAAGTTCATCAGTCTCTCGTCTGGTACGCAGCTCCACATGTCCGACAGCTGCGATACTGGCAAGAGCCTCACCACGGAATCCCATCGTGCAAAGCACACTCAAATCCTCCACCGAACGGATCTTTGATGTGGCATGACGCTGGAAAGCCACAACGGCATCCTGCTCACTCATGCCCTTGCCATTGTCGACCACCTGAATCAGTGTGCGTCCGGCATCCTTCACTATGACACGAATCTCCGTCGCACCTGCGTCGATGGAATTCTCCACAAGCTCCTTGATCACCGAGCTTGGCTGCTGCACCACCTCACCCGCAGCAATCTGGTCGGCGACCGTGTCAGGAAGCAAATGTATTATATCGTCCATAGTTTATTCAGATTCCAAAATATTTTAGGATTAAGTAAACAATCAAGACCACCGCAGATATCGCGACAACCTTGGTCAATTTGTTTTCGTCGGAAACTCCTGCCCTACCCCGCTGCTCACGAAGGAACCCATGCTGCAAAGTAGTGCGGTGAGGAGTGTTCGACTCGTAATCATCCGTTTTAGCAGATGATCTAGGGACAAAGTCCATGTCGTCAGCATCATCTTTTTGAGCCGTACGTTCCATTTCCTCCTGCAATTGCTTACGGATTCGCGCTCTACGCAGCTCCATCTCCTCCTTGCGAGGATCCCAATAGCGTGGAGTGTAGTTGAACTGACGTATTTCTGGTTTACTGAAAAATCCCATATTTAAATACCCATCTGGTGGGCCTTCTTAATTTTCTTATACAAGTCGGAAGCAAAGATAAGGTTTTCCAAATCCTCGTTTCCTGTGTCGTAAATCTCCGTGTTGTTGCCCTGCCAACTTTTATGACCCTTGCTAATGAAGACGATGTTCTCACCTATCTCCATCACTGAGTTCATATCATGAGTGTTGATAATTGTAGTGATGTTATACTCATGAGTGATTTCAAGGATCAATCGGTCGATAAGCAAAGATGTCTTGGGATCAAGTCCGGAGTTTGGCTCATCACAAAACAAATATTTTGGATTCAGCACAATAGCTCTGGCGATAGCGGCTCTCTTCTGCATACCTCCACTGATTTCAGACGGATAGAGATCCAAAGCACGGAGAAGATCCACTCTTTCCAAACAAAAACGAGCTCTTTCCTCCATCTCCTCCTCACTCTTATTAGAGAACATACGCAATGGGAACATCACATTATCCTTCACTGTAAGAGAGTCGAACAACGCAGATCCCTGGAAAAGCATACCAATCTCACGTCGCAAAAGATTAAGCTCATTCGACTTCATCTGAGAGATATTTCTTCCGTCGTATAGGATTTCACCGCTGTCGATACGATAGATTCCAGCCACAGATTTCATTAGCACCGTCTTTCCGCTACCACTCTGACCGATAATCAGATTTGCGTGTCCCTCGAGCAGATTGGCAGAGATGTCGAACAACACCTGCTTGCCATCAAACGATTTGTTTACATTCTTAACCTCAATCATATCTCAACTTTTTAGGACAACAACAATTTAGTCAACATCACGTCGAACAACAGGATGATCACACTGCTATTCACCACCGCATTTGTACTTGCCTTTCCCACTTCACGAGCTCCACCTTTGACTGTGTAGCCATAATAAGAAGCTATCGACGTCACGATAAACGCAAACACCAAGCTCTTCTCTATAGAATACTGGATACTATATGGCAAAAACGAGTATTGGATACCCTGCTCATATTCCATCGGAGTGATCATTTCCGTAAACAAAGCCACTCCGAAACCACCGAGCAAACCCGTCGTGATACTGAATGTGACAAGACAAGGGATCATTGTGACAAACGCCAGGATCTTTGGCAAAATAAGATAGTTGGCAGAATTTACACCCATAATATCCAAAGCATCAATTTGCTCTGTGATTCTCATTGTTCCAATTTCAGACGCGATATTAGACCCCACTTTACCTGCAAGAATCAAACATAAAATCGCAGAAGAGAACTCCAGGATCATAGTCTCACGAGTGGCATAACCAGTAAGCTGCGACGGAAGAAACGGACTCTCCGTATTAATTCTCATCTGAATACAGATTACAGCTCCGATAAACACCGAGATTATACACACAATCGGCAGAGAGTTGATTCCCTGCTTGTGAAGTTCACGCACATATTGTTTGCCAAACATTTTCCAACTGTCTGGTTTGGAAAATGTTTTCCACATCAATCTGCTATAATCGCCTACCCTTTCAATGGCATTCATAATTAGTCGAAAATTAGTTCTACCGCAAACCTTAGATTTGCAAAGTCAATTAACACACCTAAGATTTAAAGTGCAAATTTAATAGATTTGTAACGAAATACAAAGTAAAACAAA